>OGNM01000069.1_pt1 | contig 77527 bp, 61 predicted proteins | sample 1573441 | NCBI WGS metagenome assembly OGNM01 (sample SAMEA2581915, study PRJEB24529) | metagenome | biome: Human gut stool | place: China | collected 2011
AGCACGCATATCTGCACGATATCGGAAGAGCGCAGTATGTACCTGTAACAGATGATGAAGCGGTAAATGCTTTTGAATACCTCGCAAAGACAGAGGGAATCATCCCTGCAATCGAGTCCTCACATGCAGTGGCATATGCCATGAAGCTGGCGCCTACAATGGACAAGGACAAGATAATCGTTGTTACTGTTTCAGGCAGAGGCGACAAGGACTGCGCGGCAATAGCAAGATACAGAGGGGAGAATATTTATGAGTAAGATAAGAAGTGCGTTTGAAAACGGCAAGGCATTTATACCATTTATCACATGCGGTGATCCAAATTTAGAGACAACCGCAAAAATCGTAAGAGAAGCAGTTACAAACGGAGCAGACCTTATAGAGCTTGGTATTCCATTCTCTGATCCTACAGCAGAGGGACCTGTAATCCAGGGCGCCAACATAAAGGCACTTGCAGCCGGAGTCACCACTGACAAGGTTTTTGACCTTGTGAGAGATTTGAGAAAAGATGTCACAATCCCTATGGTTTTCATGACATATGCAAATGTGGTTTACTCATACGGTGCAGAAAAGTTTATCAGTACATGTAAGGAAATAGGCATTGACGGACTCATTTTGCCGGATATCCCATATGAGGAAAAGGAAGAGTTTTTACCACTCTGCGAGAAATATGATGTGGACCTTATTTCATTTATCGCACCTACATCAAAGGATCGCATTGCGATGATAGCAAAGGAGGCAACCGGCTTCATCTATGTGATTTCAAGCCTCGGAGTCACCGGTACAAGAAGCGAGATTAAGACAGATCTGGCTTCAATAGTCAAGGTAATCAGAGAAAACACAGATGTGCCATGTGCTATCGGTTTTGGCATTTCAACACCCAAGCAGGCAAAGAAGATGGCAGATATCTCGGATGGTGCCATTGTGGGCTCTGCCATCATCAAGATAATCGATGAGTATGGGGAGGCTTCACCAAAGTATGTCGGTGAGTATGTTAAAGCAATGAAGGATGCGCTGTAGAGGCATTGTATTTTTATGTATGTAAATGAGATTTTCTAAGGAAACTTAAAATAATATTATAAAACCAGAAAAATGACTTTTATACCCATATTTCGAAAATAAAATTTATGAAATATGGGTATAAAACTTGAAAAATGAATATATTAATTATATAATAAGTGCAAATAAGGCAGTTCAGAGGGAGGAATATCAGGATGCTGTGTCAATTTTCTTTTAAAAATTTTAAATCATATAAAGAAACAACAACATTCGATTTTCAGGCAACATCTATTCCGGAGTTTTCAGAATCGCTGTTAAAAAGTGATAAAGCAGATGCACTTCTTCCTGTAGGGGTTATATATGGTCCGAATGGTGGCGGGAAAACCAATCTGTTACTAGCTCTTTCATGTTTGATTTCTACAGTAGTTAAGCCAATATATGAATTGGAGAAGGCAAGAGAAAAGATTATTATTCAGCAGAAGATAAGTGCGGCACCATTCTATTTTAATGAAATATCTAGGGAAATGCCGACAGAATTTGAAGTGTATTTCCGACAGGGAAAAAATGAATACAGGTACAACTTATCAATATGCGGGGATGACATTGTTGAAGAATCTCTGTATTGGAAATCCATTGGTGGAAAGAGAACGGGTATGGTTTTTGATAGGGAAGGTGCTGAAATTACATTGGGTGCAAGCATCAATAAAGCGAGTATTAACCGCTCGGTAAACCCCAAGATGCCATATTTATCTTTTTTGGCAATCAACTATGATATACCGGTAATTGTGGAAGTTCAGAAGTGGTTTGAATCATGCATTGTCAAAAACTATGCAAATCCGATTGCAGACAGACAAATAATGTTTTCTGATGATGAATCATATCGAAAGAGAATTGTTCGTGCACTAAATGATGTTGATATTGATGTATCAGGTTATCGGTATGATGAAGAAAATCATGAACTGTATACGCAGCGTATGATAGAGGGAAAGATTTATGAATTAAGTTTTAATGATGAGTCAGATGGAACAAAGAAAATGATCGCGGCATTACCTGTGATTTTGTTAGCACTGCAAGAAGGACGGCTGGTGATTATTGATGAATTGGATGCAAAATTGCATCCTAAGCTGCTTCGTTATGTAATTTCATTGTTTAAGAATAAGAATGTAAATAAAAAGGGAGCGCAGTTACTCTTTACTTCCCATGATATGACAACAATGAAAAATACAGTTTTCAGACGGGATGAAATTTGGTTTGCGGCAGAAAATGAAAGGCATGAAAGTGAAATATATTCCCTATATGAAATCAGAAGAGAAAACAATGAACGAGTAAATAGTACTGCAGCCTATGATAAACAATATCTGGAAGGGCGTTATGGTGCAGATCCATATCTTACAAATATGCTGGCAGGAGGAGAGTGGCAATGAGTTTAAAACCTCCGAAGAAAAGTGATTTAGGAAAGAGTTGGATGAAACCGCGGCGAGATAAGAATATATTGATATGTCCAGAGTACCATTTGATAGTAACAGAAGGAACTGAAACAGAACCACAGTATTTCGAAGCAATCAGGACAATCATAAACAGTCAGTATCGAGATAAAATTCAGCTTGACATTCATGGTGCAGGAGACAATACGCTTAGTCTTTTGGATAAGGCAATGAATCTGGTCATGAACAATCCGAATGGATATAAGCATGTCTGGATAGTCTATGATACTGATGATTTTCCGGCAAAACGCATCAATAAAACGAATGAATTATGTATTAATATATCTACAGAGGAAACACAATATCATGCTATCTGGTCAAATCAGTGTATTGAACTTTGGTTTTTGCTTCATTTCAGTTTTGTTCAGTCAGATATTCATAGAAGTGATTACTGGCCAAAACTATCTGAATGGTTAAAGAATATTGGACAGGGAGAATATTCAAAGGGAAGGGCAGATATGTTCCAAATTCTGAGGCCTTTCATGGATTTTGCAATAACAAATGCTGAACGCTTGGATGCAATGAATGAAGGAAAAACTCCTGCAAGTTCAGCTCCAGGCACAAAAGTACATGAATTGATTAAACACTTGAGACCATATTTAAAAATCGGATAGGATAGGAAGAAGGAACCAGTAAAATGATGCAGCAAAAAGAAAAATTAGAAAAACAGCTTGATTTCATCAGAGAAATCGACAAGGAAAAGGAGATATTCCGCCAGACTTATTTAGCTGATGCAAGCCGCAAGGAAAATGATGCGGAGCATGCCTGGCATATGGCTATCATGACCATGCTCTTGAGCGAGTATGCCAATGAGAAGATAGACGTGCTAAAGACAGTAGGAATGCTTTTGATACACGACATAGTAGAGATTGACGCAGGAGACACATATGCCTATGATGAGGCAGGCAAGGCCACACAGCATGAGCGTGAGCAGAAGGCGGCAAAGCGTATATACGGACTCTTGCCAAAGGAACAGGGCGAGCCGCTTTTAGAGCTGTGGGAGGAATTTGAGGCGCAGCAGACGCCGGAAGCCAGATTTGCCCGCACCATGGACAATATCCAGCCAATGCTCCTAAATGATGCGTCGGGCGGGCGTTCATGGCGTGAGCACAGCGTAAAGCTGTCGCAGATACTTGGCAGAAATAAGCGCACAGCACTCGGTTCAGAGAAAATCTGGGATTATGCGTTTAACAATATACTGAAAAAGCATGTTGAGAGCGGAAACATCATAGATGATGAGGGCATCTTCTAAGTGGAAGCCGGCGTGAGTGCGGAAGTTAGCGTGGGCGGGGAAGATGGCGTGAGTGCAAAAGCCCGCGAGCGTAATGGACGGTAATAATGATTTACTGAAAAATCCCGTAGAATTCTATTGTAGGCAGTCGTTTTGTATGATATACTTTACTGGATTAAATCGGTGAACTATAATTATAAGGTGACTATTCAAGGCTACTTAAATAGTTACATGACAAGTATATTGAGCTTCATCGAAATCCACAGAATAAAACACACGGAGGAATCAAAATGAATATTGTATGCTTAGACCTTGAGGGAGTATTGGTACCTGAAATCTGGATTGCATTTGCAAAGGAGACAGGCATTCCTGAGCTTGAAAAGACAACAAGAGATGAGCCTGATTATGATAAGCTCATGAACTATAGAATAAATATTTTAAAGGAGCACGGACTCGGATTAAAAGAAATCCAGGAGACAATCGCAAAGATAGATCCAATGCCTGGCGCAAAGGAATTCTTGGATGAGCTTCGTTCAATCACACAGGTAATCATCATCAGTGATACATTTTCACAGTTTGCAGGCCCGCTCATGAAGAAGCTCGGCTGGCCGACAATCTTCTGTAACGAGCTTGAGGTTGCTGAAGATGGTGAGATCACAGGCTTTAGAATGAGATGTGAGCAGTCAAAGCTTACGACTGTAAAGGCACTGCAGTCTATCGGATACGATACCATCGCAAGCGGTGACAGCCACAACGATTTAGGCATGATACAGGCCAGCAAGGCAGGTTTCCTTTTCAGAAGCACAGATGCCATTAAGAAGGACTACCCTGAGCTTCCTGCATATGAGACATATGATGAGCTGCTTGCAGCGATTAAAGCAGCATTATAATCATAAATATAGTTGAAAAAGCTTCCCACATGATATTTTAGAGTGGACACATCCACCTGTACATGTGGGAAGTTTCTATATATTTATGTCATGCAAAATCATATGAAAGAAGGTAGAGTGTAGATGTATACGGTAACACATATATATGAGGCTGATTTTGGCTGTGAGGAAAGAGCAGACGGCGCAAAAGCAAAATGCGTGGTTTATCTCGAGGACGAAAACGGCAGACAGCGTCATGTAGAGGTTGAGGATGAATGGCTTACGGCAAATGGGATAGAAGAGGGAAGCAGCTGGAAAGAAAATATCACAGATGAAGCCTGAATCATAAACTATGAGATTAATTATGTGATTAGAGTATGTGAATAAATTTTGTTTTTAGATGCACATTGTGTATTGACAATAGTGCAAAAGGTGCTATAATAAAATTAACATATGAACAATCATTCATATGTTCAATAAAAAACGTACAGTAAATCAAATAATTCATGAAAATAAGGAGAATACCACTATGAAGAAGACTTACAAAATCGATGTAGACTGCGCTAACTGCGCCAACAAGATGGAGGATGCCGCAAAGAATACAGCAGGTGTAAAGGATGCTACAGTCAATTTCATGACACTCAAGATGAGCGTTGAGTTTGAAGAAGGACAGGATGCAAAGGCGGTTATGCAGGAGGTTCTTAAGAACTGTAAAAAGGTAGAGGACGACTGCGAGATTTTCTTATAAATTGCCGGGCGCAGGAATGACAAATGATATTTTTTCAATGCCTGCGCTATAGTAAGGGTGATTATCAAGAGATTATAATGAATGGAGCTATGGCGTATGAATAAAAAGCAGAAAAAAGTACTTGCGCGTATCATAATCGCAGCGGTACTCATGATTATATTACATTTCATACCGGTTAAGGGAATTATCAGGTTCCTGCTTTACATGGTGCCTTATCTGGTCATAGGATACGATATCCTGAAAAAAGCATTTAAGGGAATCAAAAACAAGCAGGTATTTGATGAAAACTTCCTGATGGCGGTTGCCACTGTAGGTGCGATAGCGGTTGCGCTCTATGAGAATGGTGACTATACAGAGGCTATAGCCGTTATGCTTTTCTACCAGATAGGAGAGCTGTTTCAGAGCTATGCAGTCGGAAAGAGCCGTAAGAATATCAGTGAGCTCATGGACATCAGACCCGATTATGCCAATATCGAGGTGGACGGAAAGCTCACCCAGGTTGATCCTGATGAGGTTGCTATCGGCTCAGTAATCGTGGTACAGCCCGGAGAAAAGGTTCCTATCGACGGTGTGATAGTTGAGGGTTCATCTACATTAAACACCAGTGCGCTTACAGGTGAGAGTGTGCCGAGGGATGCAAAATGCGGTGATGAGATAATCAGCGGATGCATCAATATGTCCGGTGTTTTAAAGATTAAAACGACAAAAGAGTTTGGCGAATCAACGGTTTCAAAGATACTTGACCTCGTTGAAAATTCAAGCTCAAAGAAATCAAAATCAGAAAACTTCATATCAAAATTTGCCAAGTATTACACTCCGGCAGTCTGCTACAGTGCACTTGCACTTGCGATACTGCCACCGCTTGTCAGAATACTTTTCATGTCAGCCGCACCACAGTGGGGCAGCTGGATATACAGGGCACTTACCTTCCTTGTAATAAGCTGTCCGTGCGCGCTGGTCATCAGTATTCCGCTCAGCTTTTTTGCAGGAATCGGAGGCGCTAGCCGCGAGGGCGTTCTTGTAAAGGGCTCAAACTATCTTGAGACCTTATCACAGACCAGATACGTTGTATTTGACAAGACCGGCACCATGACAGAGGGCGTTTTCGAGGTGGCAGGAGTCTACGACAATACGCTCGATAGAGAAAAGGTGCTCGAGTACGCAGCACTCGCGGAGAGCAGTTCATCGCACCCAATCAGCAGGAGCTTACAGAAGGCGTATGGAAAGGAAATCGACAGAACCCGCGTGACAGACGTTGAGGAAATCAGCGGTCACGGAATCACCGCAAAGGTAGATGGCGTATCTGTAGCGGCAGGAAACTACAAGCTTATGAAAAAGCTGGGCTTAAGCTACAGTGAAACTGACAAGGTCGGCACCATAGTCCATATCGCAATAGACGGCAGATATGAGGGCTATATCCTTATCTCAGATAAGATAAAGCCAACCTCAGCGGCAGCAATAAAAGCATTGAAAAAAGCCGGAATAAAAGGTACAATAATGCTTACAGGCGATTCGAGGACAGTAGCCGACTCAGTAGCGGCGGAGCTGGGAATTGATGAAGTATACAGTGAGCTTTTACCAGGTGATAAGGTGGCAAAGGTAGAAGAACTGCTTGCAAGAAAGGGCAGTAAAGAAAAGCTCGCCTTCGTCGGAGACGGAATCAACGATGCACCGGTGCTCTCAAGAGCAGATATCGGAATTGCAATGGGCGCCATGGGTTCAGATGCAGCAATCGAAGCCGCAGATATCGTCCTCATGGATGATGACCCGCTAAAGATAGCAAAAGCAATAAAAATATCGCGCAAATGCCTGCGAATAGTATATGAAAACACATACTTCGCAATAGGCATCAAGCTGATCTGCCTCGTGCTCGGAGCAGTCGGAATAGCCAATATGTGGCTCGCAATATTTGCAGATGTAGGAGTAATGGTGATAGCGGTGCTAAATGCAATACGCGCATTATTCGTACACAAGCTCTAAATGCATAGAGCCCAAAAAGCAGATATCAAAGCATGATGAAACTACTATATAAAAAATACCAGACAGAATGCACCCAAGAGGTGCACTCTGTCTTTCGCGTATATAAAAAAGTTACTGTGTAACTGCGAAGGCACATGCAATTTATTCGGAGCACCCGCCCCATAGCCAATAAAGAAAAAATAACGCAAGAATAACGCAGAAAGGACACCACACCATGAGCGAAAATATAAATGAACAGATAGAATGCTGCGACTGCAACGAAATCCATGAAGACCTTCTTAAAATAGTAAATGATACAATGCCTGAGGAAACCGAGCTCTACGACCTTGCAGAGCTTTTTAAAGTATTTGGCGACTCCACCCGGATCAGAATCCTCTTTGTGTTGTTTGAAGCGGAGGTATGCGTCTGTGACCTGGCAAAGGTGCTCAACATGACACAGTCCGCCATATCCCATCAGCTTAGGATATTAAAGGCAAACAAGCTCGTAAACAGCAGACGTGAGGGCAAATCAGTGTTTTATTCGCTTGCAGACGGACATGTGCGCACAATCATTGCGCAGGGACGTGAGCATATCGAGGAATAATACAGGGAGGAATACACGTGACAGAATTAGAAGAATACTATAACAAATTCAACGAGGAAAAGCGCCTGAACAGCCGCCACGGCAGGGTAGAGTTTATCACATCCATGAAGTATATACACGATTGTCTTGGCAGCCTGATGAATGAGAAGCAGCTTGATGATGAGTACTGTCCGTCTGATGCAGAAGCTGCGGAAGCAGCTAATAAAGTAGTAAATCTTGCTTCTGATGAAAAAATGCTAAGTGATATAAAAGCGCTTCGCTCACAGATCAAAATCCTGGATGTTGGTGCGGGAACGGGCAGATATTCAGTGCCTCTTGCCGAGGAGGGCTATGATGTGACAGCACTCGAGTTAGTTAAGCATAACCTTGGCAGACTGAAGCAAAAGAGCGATAAAGTAAAGGCATACCAGGGCAATGCCACAAAGCTGAAAAAGTTTGGAAACGATGAATTTGACCTCACGCTCGTATTCGGACCGATGTATCATCTGAAGTCAGCGGAAGAAAAGCTTGCCGCATTGAATGAGGCAAAGAGGGTGACAAAACCGGGTGGTTACATACTTGTGGCATACATTATGAATGAGTACAGCGTGATAACCTATGCCATAAAGGAGAAGCATATAAAAGAGGGCATAGAGGGCGGAATGCTCGATGAGAGCTTCCATTGTACGGAAAAAGCTAATGATTTGTACAGTTTTGTCCGATTAGAAGATATAGAGGCTTTAAATGCACAGGCAGCCCTCACACGTGAAAAGATAATAGCAGCCGATGGCGCAGCAAATTATATCAGGCCATTTTTGAATGCTCTTGATGAGGAAGAGTTTGATATGTTTGTACAGTACCATCTTTCAACATGTGAGAGAGAAGACCTGATGGGAGCAAGTGCGCACACGGTTGATATTCTAAGAGTGTGGTAGTTACGAACCGCTTCAATACAGTATAAGATTACATATGAGGAGAACTATGAAAAACAAGGGATTAAAAATTCTATTATCTGTGCTTTTGGTTTTATGCATAATTATGGCAGGAGCACTCATAGGAAAAGAGTATATTGCAGATAATATAAAAGAAGCCGCCAATCAGAATGGTGTGGATGTAGTGAAAGACACATCGGATGCCGGAAAAGAAGATGATAACGCAGTTGACAGTACGGCAGCAGGCACAGAGAGTACACAGCCTGATGCAGCAGCCGAAACAGAAGCGGACACACAAAAGCCACAGATGTCAACCATAGTGATTACGGCTACAGGAGACTGTACACTCGGCAACAATCAGGAGCAAAGCTATGACGGAAGCTTTAATTCTTATTATGATTCAAAGGGACAGGACTACTTTTTCGGCGGCGTGAGAGATATTTTTGAGGCTGACGATATGACACTCATCAATTTAGAGTGTGTGCTATCGGATGCGACAGAGCGCGTAGAAAAGCGCTGGAACCTTAAGGGAAAGCCTGAGTACATTGGAATAATGACGGGCAGCTCCATCGAGGCCTGCAGTCTTGGAAACAATCACACATACGACTATGGACAAGCTGGACTGGACGATACGAGAAATGTGCTCGACAATGCCGGGATAGTATATGGCTTCAATGATCATACCGGTATTTATGAGACTGCTGATGGGACAAAGATTGGAATAGTGTCAGCCAGCCTTTTGTCACAAAACGGTGACCGCGAGGCATATATCCAAAACGGTATAGCGCAGCTTCGTGAACAGGGAGCGGCGATAGTTATCGCATGCTGTCACTGGGGCATAGAGGGTGACCATTACCCTAATGACTATCAGCAGGCGGCGGCACATCGTATCATTGACTGGGGAGCAGACCTGGTAGTCGGAAACCACCCTCATGTGCTGCAGGGGATGGAGGTCTATAACGGCAAAATGATATGCTACAGTCTTGGAAATTTCTGCTTCGGAGGCAATAAAAATCCGGCGGACAAGAACACGGCGATTTATCAGCAGACGTTTACTCTGATAAATGGTGAATTGCAGCCGGGCATAGATGCGCAGATTATTCCATGCACCTTAAGCAGCGCAAGCTCATACAATGATTTCAGGCCAACAGTGGCTTCAGGCGAAAAAGCTCAGGAGATATGTAATTTAATGAACACATATTCACAAAATTATAGTAAAATAGAGACTGATGAGCTTGGAAAGCTGCATGTAAATTAACAGTAGGTAACTATTCAGAACCACTGAGAAAAAGAAGGGCTGAATAGTTACAATATCATTTTTTAACGAATTAAGATAAAAAGCAGTCATGCAACAAAAGGCATGTACCATCATACAAATATAGTAAGGGAGCAAAGAGCAATATGTATATGTGGAGAGAGCGCAGTAAAGAAGAAAAGCATGAGGATGTAGTAAATACAGGCCTGCTGCCGCTTGATGTGGTAGAGGGATTTAAGATACGTCCGGGCTTTTTCAGAATGTACGGAGCGTGCGTGGCATCAAACGGAGTGAGCTTTACCATCAATTCCCATGGAGCAACGAGGTGTACTCTTTTATTGTTCAAGCCACAGGCACCAAAGCCGTATGCGAGGATTCCGTTTCCTGATTCATATAGGATAGGAGATACCTACTCCATGCTTGTTTTTGATATAAAGCCGGATGAATTTGAGTATGCATTTTCGTTTGACGGACCATATGAGCCGGCAAAGGGACTTTTGTTTAACGAGGAAAATGTCCTTTTAGACCCATATTCCAGAGCGGTCACAGGACAGCGAAAATGGGGAGAAAAGCCGGAGGGCGGCAAGGATTTTGAGTACAGGGCGAGAGTTGTAAAAAGTAACTTTGACTGGGGCAACATAAAGCAGCTTGAGCAGCCCTTTGAGGATCTTGTGATTTATGAGACACATGTGAGGGGCTATACAAAGGATAAATCCTCTGGAGTCAGCGCACCGGGTACATTTGCCGGTTTGAAGGATAAGATTCCGTATCTTAAGGACCTGGGAATAAATGCAGTGGAGCTAATGCCGATTTTTGAGTTTGATGAGATGGAGAGCGCCAGAGTGGTCGATGGTGTGCAGCTTTACAATTACTGGGGCTACAACACAGTATCATTTTTTGCACCGAATACCAGCTATGCCTTCAACGAGGAGCACAACCACGAGGGAGACGAGCTGAAATCGCTGATAAAGGCTTTAAAGGAAAATGGCATAGAGGTCATTCTTGATGTGGTGTTCAACCATACCGCTGAGGGAAATGAGATGGGACCATGCTTTTCCTTCAAGGGTATAGACAATAACGTGTACTATATGCTGACACCGGATGCACACTACTACAATTTCAGTGGCTGTGGAAACGTTATGAACTGTAATCATCCTGTTGTGCGCAGCTTTATTATAGACTGTCTGAGGCACTGGGCTATTGAGTACAGAGTGGATGGCTTCAGATTTGACCTGGCTTCCATTCTCGGAAGAGATCAAAACGGTGCACCTATGGCTAATCCGCCGATTCTTGAGTCGCTGGCATTCGACCCGGTACTTGGCAAGATGAAGCTCATCGCAGAGGCCTGGGATGCAGGCGGACTGTATCAGGTGGGAAGCTTCCCGTCATGGAACAGATGGGCTGAGTGGAACGGCAGATACAGGGATGACATGAGAAGCTTTTTAAAGGGCGATGACGGTATGGCGGGAAATGCCATTACACGTATCACCGGCTCACGCGACCTTTACAGCCCGGAGAGCAGAGGACACAAGGCATCAGTCAATTTCATGACCTGTCATGATGGCTTTACACTGTATGACCTTTACTCATACAATGAAAAGCACAATGAGAAAAACGGTTGGAATAACACAGACGGAGACAACAACGGACATAGCTGGAACTGTGGCGCAGAGGGTGAGACAGACGATCCAAATGTAAACGGACTTAGAAGGCGCCTTATAAAGAATGCATTTGCAGCGCTTTTGTGCAGCCGTGGCCCGGCAATGTTTTTTGCGGGCGATGAGTTCTGCAACACCCAGTTTGGAAACAACAACGCGTATTGTCAGGACAATATCATCTCATGGCTCGACTGGAGCAGGCTTGAGGAATTCAAGGAAATCCATGATTTCGTGCGTCATATGATTCAGTTCAGGAAAGAGCATCCTATACTCAGAAAGATGACAAAGCCTTCATCCTGCCAGTTTCCGGAAATCAGTGTGCACAACGGTACACCGTTTAATGCCTCAACGGATTACAAGACAAAGCTTATCGGCATCATGTATGCCGGAAGAAATGAGGAGGACACGGAGGATGATATTGTATTCTATTGCATGAATGCATATTGGGAGCCGCTTGTGATGCAGCTTCCGGTGCTTCCGAACGGAAAACACTGGCATGTGGACACCAACACCAATGCAGAGTATTTTGACGGAGAGGACTTCACGGCAAAGACAGAGCTTTTGGGTGTCAACACCATAAGAGTTCCTGCGAGAACCACAATAATACTTGTGGCAGAATAACAATAAAATCTGCAGCCCGGCACACATTGTGATATGTGCACCGGGCTGTTTTTCGTTACAGTTTTGGCTTAGACTGTAACATTTCCCCCTTTCATTTTTCAATATATTTTATGTGACATTTGCATTAGCAGCCGGTGATGGTTGTGAAGTGACACCGGAAGGCCTTGTATATATCACATAATCAGTTGTGAGTTGGACATATTTCGTCTGTGAATCCAAGAAAATAATTGGGTGTTACACCAAAAATTGTACTTAAATGGCAAATGACAAAAATGTCAGGCACTCTACGGCCTGTCCTGTAGCCTGAAATCGTTGATTCTGCACAGCACATGATTTCCGAAAGAGCCACGTTGGTCAAGCTGTGGAGCCTCATCAGATAATCAAGCCTGTCAGGCACAGTTGTGCTAATGGTTGATAGCTGCCTTTCTTGTAAAAAGATATTTATTTCATTCATAAACAAATTGTAACACAATAATCGTAGAAAGCAACAAATATCTGAAAAAATAAGAAAAAATTAGAAAACTTAAAATTACAATTTTAAATCCAGCCACCATCAAAAGTGATTATTTGTCCTGTGAGGTAATCAGGTGCAGTGATGACGGAGTAAGCCATATCTGCGACTTCATCGGCTGTGGCAAAGCGTCCGGCAGGGATTTCATCGGCCAGCTCAGCGCGTTCTGTCTCATTAAAGCATCGGTTCATATCGGTATCTATGACACCGCAGGCTATGGCATTTACCGGAATATGCGATGGCGCAAGCTCCTTGCCGAGTGCCTTGGTAAATGCATTTATACCGCCTTTGCAGGCTGAGTATGCCACTTCGCAGGATGCTCCGACATTGCCCCAGACAGAGGAAATCTGTAGTATACGGCCACATTTATCGGCAACCATATAAGGGATGACGAGCTTTGTAAAGTTGAAAACACCGGTCAGATTTATCGCCACGATATTGTTCCATTCCTCCGGGGACATGTCGTTCAGCAGCCCGATATGAGATATACCGGCATTGTTAATGAGCACATCTATATGGCCGAAATGGGAAATGGTATTCGTAACCATATCCTTGGCAAAGAAAAAGTCTCCTACATTTCCGATGTAGCATAGCACCTCAATTCCGTATGCACAGTGAAGCTCATCAGCCAGAGCCTTTAGCCTGTCAGATGAATTGCGGCAGCAAAGTGAGAGGTTATAGCCACAGGAAGCCAGCTTTTTGGCAATGGCGGCACCGATACCGCGTGAAGCTCCGGTTATTATAGCTGTTTTATTTATGTGATTTGTCTGATTTGTCATGATATTCTCCTTATAATTTTCATACCTTGGGGGTTAGCCGGTCACTGCGCTGCCGGGCCGGCTTCATAGTATAAGAAAATAATTACGTGATTAAATTACAGTTCAGTCATGGGGATGATACCTCGCTGTGAGGCTGGGCACAACAGTGTAAATTTTTATCATATTATACAGCATAAATCATACCATAAATATATATTATGGGGTAGACAAAATTTATACATTGTGATATTATTTAGTAGTTGCAAAACGAATTGCAGACGGCGTGTGGCTCAGTTTGGTAGAGCGCTACGTTCGGGACGTAGAGGTCGCAAGTTCGAATCTTGTCACGCCGATTTATTTATGAATATATCTGAAGAGTTATCGACTATTTCATTTTAGGACACGCGTATAGCGTGTTTTTTTATTTGGTTTTTTGGGGAATCAAAGTAATATATTGTTTTATCAACAAAAAACAGTAAAATAGTACTAGTGTATTGGCTTGCTTTAATAAAAGGACAGGAAATAGGGGATATGAATATTTTTTTACATGCATTTTACACACTAATGATTTTGCATTTTACATTTCCCCATTACTATATCAGTTGTAACAAGCAAAGAAACAAGTTCAAGAAAGAAATGGAAGAGGAAATTAAAATGAAAAATCGTATGAAAAAACTTTTAGTTTTAGCAACTGCTGCAACAATGATGACAGCAGCATTTACAGGATGTGGCTCAAGCTCAGACGGAGCAGACAACAATGCAGATACAAGCGCAGATGAAGGTACATCAAATGAGAACTTAAGCGGTTCACTTTCGCTTGCAGGAAGTACTTCAATGGAGAAGCTTTGTGAGGCACTCAAGGAGTCATTCATGGAGAAGAACCCTGGAGTGACAGTAACAGTTGAGTATACAGGTTCTGGTTCAGGAATCGAGTCAGTAACAGCAGGAAGCGTAGATATCGGAGATTCATCAAGAGCACTTACGGATGATGAGAAAGCAAACGGCGTTGAGGAAAACATCGTAGCAATCGACGGAATTGCAGTTATCACAGACAAGGACAACTCAGTAACAGAGCTTACATCAGATGACTTAAAGAAAATCTACACAGGTGAGATTTCAAACTGGAAAGACCTTGGTGGAAAAGATGAGGCAATCGTAGCAATCGGCCGTGAGGCTGCTTCAGGAACAAGAGGAGCCTTCGAGGAGCTTCTTGATGTAAAGGACCAGTGCAAATATGCACAGGAGCTTGATTCAACAGGAGCAGTTCTTGCAAAGGTAGGCTCAACACCGGGAGCAATCGGATATGTTTCACTTGACGTACTTGATGATACAGTAACAGCAATGAAAATTGACGGCGTAGATGCAACAGAGAAAAACATCGTAGCAGGCAAATATCTCCTTTCTCGTCCATTCGTAATGGCTACAAAGGGCAAAATTGACGAGCAGAACGATATTGTTAAGGCTTGGTTTGACTATGTAAACTCAGATGAGGGACAGGCAGTTATCAAGAAGGTAGGCCTTATCCTCCCACAGTAGAAATTATCAGTCATAGTAATAATACAAAATACAGACATCGATATTAGACATCAGTATTAATACATATCGACAAGATACAGGGTTTCCTCAGGAAATGGCAGGTTTCCTGGGGGATTTTTTGAAACAAGGAGTATCAAATGAAACATAAATCCATAGTAGAGAATGTTGCCAAAATAATATTCACGGTATGTGCGGTTGTGGCAATATTCGCAGTTTTATCAATAACAATTTATATGTTCCTTAAAGGCGCACCGGCATTTTTCAAGGTCGGAGTGTTAAACCTCTTATTCGGAACAAAATGGGCACCGACAGCGGCAGACCCAAGCTACGGAATATTGTACATAATCCTGACATCCATCATAGGAACAGCAGTATCTATACTCATAGGAGTGCCAATTGCTCTTCTTACAGCAGTATTTCTTACTGAGGTGGCAAATAAAAAGCTCTCAGCAGTAGTGCAGCCGGCAGTAGAGCTGCTTGCAGCCATTCCATCAGTAATCTATGGACTTTTGGGACTTATGATACTTAATCCGGTATTATACAAGCTCGAGAAGCATGTTTTTGCAAACTCAGCAACGCACCAGTTTACCGGCGGATCAAATCTGCTTGCAGCAATAATAGTGCTTGCAATCATGATTCTTCCTACAGTAATCAACATGAGCGTATCATCAATACAGGCAGTACCGCAGCAGATGAGAGCGGCATCACTTGCACTTGGAGCAACAAAGATACAGACAATATTTAAAGTGACGGTTCCGGCGGCAAAGTCAGGAATCATGACAGGAATTGTGCTCGGAATAGGACGTGCACTGGGAGAAGCTATGGCTATCAACATGGTAGCCGGTGGAACGGTAAGCTTTCCACTTCCGTTCAACTCAGTGCGTTTCCTTACCACACAGCTCGTCAGTGAGATGGGATACGCAAGTGGACTTCACAGACAGGTGCTTTTCTCAGTAGGCCTTGTACTTTTTGTGTTTATCATGATAATCAACCTCACCCTTATGAAACTCAAAAAGAAAGGAGCTGTGGAAAATGACTAGTATAAATGGAAAACGCCGCAGAATAGGCGATGATGTAGTATATTTTTTCATATATCTGTGTGCAGCATTATCGGTAGTGCTGCTTGCGGGAATCATCATATATGTATTTGTCAGGGGAATCGGCCAGGTAAACTTGCAGTTTCTGACCAGCGAGACATCTGTCTTAAGAGGCACTGTCGGAATAGCGGGAAACCTGCTTAATACACTTTACATTATAATAATCACCATGCTCATAGCAACTCCTGTCGGAGTGGGAGCTGCCGTATACCTGAATGAGTATGCAAAGCCGGGTAAGCTCGTATCCACAATCGAGTTTGCCACAGAGACACTTGCAGGAATACCGTCAATCATCTTCGGTCTCTTCGGAATGATGTTTTTCGGACAGACAATAGGCTTTGGCTACAGTATCCTGACAGGTTCACTGACACTGACGCTCATGGTACTGCCCCTCATCACCAGAAACACACAGGAGGCGCTTAAAACTGTACCGGACAGCTACAGACACGGAGCAGTCGGACTTGGAGCCGGAAAATGGCACACCATCCGTACCATCCTGTTGCCGTCAGCCATGCCGGGAATTATCACAGGTGTTATCCTTGCAATCGGCCGAATAGTCGGTGAGTCAGCAGCACTCCTCTTTACAGCAGGAAGCGCAGGAATGCTTCCAAAGGTTGCCAGCGGATATTTCTCAAAGATAATGCAGTCAGGTGGAACACTTACCATCAAGCTCTACCTTGCAGCGACAAGTGAAGGAAAATTCGACCAGGCATTTGGAATTGCGGTTGTTCTTCTCGTAATCGTATTCTTAATCAACATCCTGACAAAGGTGCTGGCAAAGAAATTCCAGGCGAAGTAAACAAATCAACCGGTTATTATAATGATATGAGGGTCAAAAGGTATTTTACCCCTTTAATCATAATAATAAATTAACGAATATAGTAAATAACAAATATAATGAACTAACTAAGAAAAGAAGCTTCGATTTGATATCAGTAAATCGGAGCTTCTTTTGAGTTTCATTAAGATTATTTCTTAAACAAATCTTAATGTGTTACATAATTGGATTTTAATGTTACAATTGATACAATAAGATCAACATAAAACTTCCGGAGGCAATTATGTATAAAGTATTAGTATGTGATGATGAAAAAGACATTGTATCGGCAATCAGCATTTATTTGACCAGCGATGGCTACGAGGTAATCCCGGCGCGAAACGGGCTGGAGGCGCTCGATATAGTAAAACACAATGATGTGCATCTTGTCCTGATGGATATAATGATGCCTGTCATGGACGGCATAGAGGCGATGGTGGAAATCAGAAAAATCTCTAATGTGCCGGTCATACTGCTCACTGCCAAAAGTGAGGACACTGACAAGGTACTCGGGCTCACGGTCGGAGCAGACGACTATGTGACGAAACCGTTTAACCCGGTAGAGCTGCAGGCGAGGGTGAAGTCGCAGATCAGGAGATACATGCTTCTTGGCGCAGGCAATACAAGCGCAGGAAAGCTGGTAATCGGAGGAATTGAGCTGGATGACAAATCAAAGACGGTGACAGTTGATGGCGAGGCAGCCAATCTCACACGTACAGAGTACGATATTTTGAAGCTTCTCATGGAGCATCCGGGCGAGGTGTATTCGCCGAATCAGATATATGCAAAGGTCTGGAAGGATGAGCCATACGGGACAGAAAACACGGTGGCGGTACATATCCGTCATCTCAGAGAAAAGGTTGAGATAAATCCGGCAGAGCCAAGATACTTAAAGGTCATCTGGGGCCGCGGATACAAAATTGATGCTGAATAAAATGAAAGGTGAATGATATGAAAAAAATATCAAGAAATCTGTGGCTTAAGCTTGTGGCATTTATAGTCTGCTCGGTCATGGCGGCAGGGCTTGTTGTAACAACGTTAGTTGCAGTGTACACAAACAATTATGAAAGCACAGCACAGCTAAGGGATGAAATTCATGCGAATATTGCAGCAGCCTATAGCAGACAGATGGTGTACAACTATGAATCCGGTGATGACACTGCATTTTCGCAGATGATGGACGATACCAATCTGCAGGCCGCAGTGGTAAAGAGTAATGAAACATCAGAGGACAAGGTTGATGTGAAATCTGATGCTGCAAAGGTGTATTCAAGTGTAGATGAAATATCAAATCCGGATTATATTTTTAGCTACAAGGCAAAGAACTTAAAGTGGAACAGGCTATCAAATCTGTGGGATGCAATGAGCGGCAGCTATGAGGAGTCAGACGCTGCTTCAAGCGATATGAACAGTGAGAGAATCAGCTCAATCATGTATTCCAAGACAAATGGGCTCTTTTATCTGTGCCTGAATGATGGCACAGCTTATGTCATTCCAAAGGTGAGGGTGATGACAGGCTCTAACGATAATAGCTCGCTCGGCTTATATAAGGTAGTTGAGAAAACAGATGAGAATGGAAATAAATACTTTGCCTACGAGGAGATGTTTACAGGCCAGCCACTAGATATTTCAGGCTTTGCCGAGTGGAAAAATGTAAAGTGCTACGATGAAAAAGGAAATCATATAAAGTGTGGCATGAATCTGGAGGATAACGATAATTCGGGCTTTGAAAGTGACGGCTCTTACTACGATTATGATGAGGATGTTTATTATGACCGTTACGAAATTATAAAAGTGGTGGAGCAGGTGAATGAGAGTTATGAGCTTTTACCGGATACATTTAAGATATCAGACAACGGAATTGTGTACTATCCATACACCTCAACGGAAGATAAGCCTGGGTACTATTATGTGTATGCAAAGCTGCCTGAGCAGCTTCAGGAAAAGGGCGATTACTTCAATCAGGCAGACAGCGTACTGGATATCATGGAATTTACAGAGACACATTTGAGTGTATTGTTTGTCGTATTTATACTTGGTTTTGTAATTACGGCGGGGTATCTGCTGACGGTTGCCGGAAAACGCGAGGATTCGGAAGAAATTAAATTACGATTATATGACAGGCTGCCGTATGGGGTGATGCTTGGAGTGACAATGCTTGCAGACTTTATGGTATTTCCGGCAGGCTTTTTACTTATAAAGCAGCTTCCGGTGGTGGCACTCATTTGTCTGGCGGCAACCATGGTTTCGCTTGAAGCAATCCTTTCAACATACGTAAGAATCAGGGCGCATGAGTTCTGGAAGCATACATTGTGCTACTATGTTGTGAGATTTTTCCTAAAGCCTGTCAAAAAGCTATGCAGGATGGTATTTGCCCCAATCAGATATGGCTTTGCCTGGATAGAAAGAAATGTACCGCTGTTTTTGATCAGTATGCTTGCATTCGGTTTCATATGCCTGCTCGAGCTTATAGGCTTTGGAATAGGGAGTATTGGATTTATATTCATTGTAAAGCTTATAGAGCTTGCGCTGCTTATCACATTCATCATGCAGTATGACAGGATAAGATGCGCCGCAAAAGCTATAGCAAACGGAGATTTTTCACAGCCCGTTGATACATCAAGGCTCATGCTGTTTTTCAGAAAGCATGGTGAGGATTTGAACAATGTGAGCAATGGAATAGAGGCCGCGGTCTCTGAAAAAATGAAGAGCGAGCGCTTCAGGACGGAGCTCATCACAAATGTATCGCATGATATCAAGACACCGCTCACCTCCATTATCAATTATGTGGACCTGTTGCAGAAGGAGGATATAGATAACGAGAAGGTACGCGAATATCTTGACGTTCTTGACAGACAGTCATCACGTCTGAAAAAATTAATTCAGGATTTACTTGAAGCTTCAAAGGCATCGACCGGCAGCATAAATGTAGAACTTGAGGAACTGGATGCGGCTGTTATGTTGTCACAGGTAGCCGGAGAATACAAAGAAAAATTCGAGAAAAATAATCTTGATTTAATTATCAAAAATGACGTTACGCCTGTCATGATTCAGGCAGACGGACGACATCTGTGGAGAGTGTTTGATAATCTGATGAACAACATTAACAAATACGCCCAGCCGGGTACGAGAGTGTATATTGACATCATTCCAAAGGACAGCGGAGCCATCATAACCTTCAAGAATGTATCAGCTACACCGCTTAATATCTCAAGCGATGAGCTTAAGGAGCGTTTTGTCAGAGGAGACAGTTCACGAAATACCGAGGGCAGTGGACTTGGACTGTCTATTGCGGATAGCCTTATGAAGCTTATGAATGGTACTTTGGAGCTGACTGTGGACGGCGATCTTTTTAAGGTGACTTTGGAGTTTTAAACTTATAAGGCATAAGAAACAACAACAGCCGGGGCATCTGCCCCGGCTGTTACACTATTATTTTCAGACCAGCTGCTCAATAATGCAACTGTGATGTTTTTTATTCTTGCCATCCATATTATAATTTATTCCAACAAGCAGTACCTTACCAGAGTATTCCTTTAAAACCCCGTGATAACGTTTTTCCTTTATCTGCCTTATTGCACTATATGCCGATTGATTATATTTAAGTTCAATAATCATTGCAGGTCTTTCTCCTGCATTTAGCCTTGGTATGAAAACAAAATCAGCAAAGCCTTTGCCCGCTGGCATCTCTCTAACAACATTATAATATGCAGGTGCTGTAAAATATGCCATAGATAAAACACAGCTTAGTGAATTTTCATCATTATATTTAAGTATTGATGTGTAGGCATCGTGAGCTTTTTCAATGAGCTCGGCCACTTTTTCACTGTCACCATTTATGGTTGCTTGCAAAAGTTCATCACATCTTGAAATCGAATCTGCTACTTTACTCCATCCACTTGTACAAAGTGCAGCCTGATAGGCTTTTTTAACCTCAAAATTTGGAACAAACGCATTTTTTTCATCTATGTTATATCCTAAATATCCCAAATGAATTAAAGCTGTGAGGGCTTCATCTTTAGATGAAATTGATACAAAATCATTCTGAAAGGTATCTGTATTCACGTAAACCATGCCATCTGATAACATTGTCATTATATCATCTTTTAAGCCATCATAATTCATCGTAATAAATGTGTTTATAGAGGCAAATGAAGATGTGTTTTTCCAATATGAATCGAATCTGTGCCTCTCTATTGCCATAGAAACAGAATTTGGATTGTACATATGAAGTCCATTAATCAAATAACCATTGTACCAAGCCTTCGTATTATCCATATCCAGTTGAAACTGTTCGCATAATTGTTTCACTTCATCTTCTGTAAATCCAAAAAACTGTGTGATAGGGTACGAATCAATCATAGTAAATTCGGTAAAATTATTTAGGGCAGACTCATCTTTTATCTTCTTAATCGGCAAAATTCCGGTAATATAAGCTAGTGCCAAAAATGATTTTGACTCCTCCGACTTGAATAATGAATGTAAAAACTGTAGATATTTGTGAACAAGCTCCTCTTCCTTGCTGTTACGGATAACGCAATCCCATTCATCAATTATTATCACAAAAGGAATCCCTGTATCTTTATAAATCACCATCAGATTATAGCTCAGACTATCCTCATAATTCAGCTTATCTCCAAATTCACGCCTGAAATCTTTGTAAATATATTCCTGTATTTTTTCTATCAGATTATCCTTATATGAATCCCAAAAGGTAGAAACATCAACATGAATAACATTATATTTATTCATGTATTTTTTATAATCGGAATATGTCTCAATCCTGGTACCGGCAAATATATCAGTAGAATCGCACCCCAGACTGTAATATGCATCTATCATACCTGCCGCGTGTGATTTGCCAAACCTGCGAGCATGACTGACAGCAATGCAGTTTCTTGGTGTGCCAAGCCATTCATTTGTGTAATTAAGCAGCTCTGTTTTATCAACATATATCTTATAATTTCGGTCTTTTCTGAAGCTATCATTGCTTGGGTTGAAATATATACCCATATTGTTGTTCCCCCTTTCGCTTTATTTTCTTATTATACCATATATTTAAAAAAAAGTATTTTATATTTTACTATAAAAAAACTGATGTGCCATACTTGCATGCAAGCATGATGCATCAGTTCTTCTTGTTCTCAGGGAAACTTGAATAAAGCCCCCATATATATAAGCAAAATTAGCTGCTACGGAGTGTAGACAAAGCGCGAGTATTAATATGTACGTGATTTAATTATCCTTAATCATCATATCAACTCCAAAAACCTCTCATGAATCCGTGCATCATCATTAAGCTCCGGATGGAAGGCCAGCCCAATCTGGTTCTTATACTGCACACCGACAATTTTGCCGTCATACTCGGCGAGCACACGTACATCATTTTTGGCAAAGTCATCAATAGCTTCCACGTAAGGTGCCCTGATAAATGTCATGGTAAAGTCAAAGCTGTTGTCAAAACTTGCAGTGGCTTCAAAGCTTCCAAGCTGCCTGCCGTAGGCGTTTCTTTTAACAGTGACAGGCAAAGTGCCGAAATATACGTTGTCATCGTTGCTTATATGTGAAGCTAAAAGTATAAGACCGGCGCAGGTTGCAAGTACCGGAAGTCCGTTTGCAATCTTTTCCTTAAGCGCATCAAACATATCAAGCCCACGCAGCAGCTTGCCCTGTACAGTGCTCTCACCACCCGGCAGCACGAGGGCGTCTATGTCACAGATATCTGATTTTTGGCGCAGCTCAACACATTCACAGCCTAAAGACTCAAGCATGCGCTTGTGCTCAATAAACGCTCCCTGAACAGCTAAAACACCAATCTTAAGTCCTGATTTCATTTTATTTGCCTCTTTCTTCCATGATGATTTTAATCTCGCTCTCGTTGATTCCGACCATAGCCTCACCGAGATCCTCAGAAAGCTCTGCGATGAGCTTGGCATCTGTAAAGTTTGTCACAGCTTTTACGATAGCGGCAGCTCTCTTGGCAGGATCGCCTGACTTGAAGATACCTGAACCAACGAACACACCCTCGGCACCGAGCTGCATCATAAGAGCTGCATCAGCCGGAGTAGCCACACCGCCTGCCGCAAAGTTTACAACCGGAAGCTTGCCATTATCGTGAACAAACTTAACCAGCTCGAAAGGCACCTGAAGATGTTTAGCTGCCTCGAAAAGCTCATCCTCACGCATGGAAGTAAGCTTAGCAATCTCAGAATTCATCTTTCTCATATGTCTGACAGCCTGCACGATATCACCGGTACCGGGCTCACCCTTTGTACGGATCATGGAAGCTCCCTCGTTGATACGGCGGAGTGCTTCACCGAGGTCTCTTGCACCACATACGAAAGGCACCTTGAAATCTCTCTTGTTGATATGGTACACATCATCAGCAGGTGAAAGCACCTCAGACTCATCAATGTAGTCAATCTCGATAGCCTCGAGCACCTGAGCCTCCACGAAGTGACCTATACGGCACTTTGCCATGACAGGGATGCTGACAGCCTCCTGAATTCCCTTAATCATCTTAGGGTCGCTCATTCTTGAAACACCGCCTGCGGCTCTGATATCAGCAGGGATTCTCTCAAGCGCCATAACAGCACATGCACCGGCAGCCTCAGCAATCCTGGCCTGCTCCGGAGTCGTGACATCCATGATGACACCGCCCTTGAGCATCTGAGCAAGACCTTTGTTGAGTTCGTATTGAGTATTCTTATTGTTCTCCATTTGTTAAATCTCCTTTTATTTTTATATTGCTTTTATGTCAATTTATATGACGAAAGTAGTCAGGCGTGAGCAAATATGTTTACACGCCGCCTGCGCCGCCGGGCTGCATTTGCTCACACCAGCCGCATATCATGGTTGCAATATTACGCCACATCTGGTAATATTAAAATATTCAAAATAAGGAAAATAAAAATGCCAGAAAGCGGTGAATCAAATGCTGACCTACGACCTCACAAAAACAGACGGACCACTCTACAAATGCCTTTATGAGTGCATCAAAAACGATATATCACAGGGGAAATTAAGTTCCGGGGAGAAAATGCCATCAAAACGTACCCTCGCCAAGAATCTGGGAGTTAGTACCATTACGGTTGAAAATGCGTATGACCAGTTGATAGGCGAGGGCTATATGTTTGCAAGACCAAAGAGGGGCTATTTCATAGCCGATGTGTCCGATATCAGGGTAATCAAGGCACCGGTGCAGAAGGAGCTTAGCATAAAGCTGCCACCTGAGCAGGATGAAAGTATATTTGACTTTTCATCAAACAGGACAGACTCGGGTAACTTTCCGTTTTCCATATGGGCAAAGCTCATGCGAGAGACGATATCCCTTAGAGAGAAGGAGCTTTTGTCGGTGTCGCCCTGCGGTGGAGTAAGAGAGCTTCGGGAAGCGATAGCAAGCCATCTGTCATCGTTTCGCGGTATGAATGTGGACCCGGACCAGATAATAGTCGGAGCGGGAACAGAGTATCTGTACGGACTGCTTGTGAAGCTTTTGGGTACGGACAAGGTATACTGCGTGGAGGATCCGGGCTATAAGAAAATCAGCCAGATATACGAGTGCAACAATGCAAAATGCCTGCCGGTGCAGATGGATGAGCAGGGCATCAGCGTTGAGCTTATAAAGAAAGCGAACGCGCAGATAGCACATATCAGCCCGACACACCATTTCCCGACAGGAATCACCATGCCTGTAAACCGCCGCTATGAGCTTTTGGCATGGGCCAACGAGAGCAGCGACAGATACATCATAGAGGATGATTACGACAGTGAGTTTCGCATGAACGGACACCCGATACCTCCCATCCTCTCGATAGATGCGTGTGAAAAGGTCATCTATATAAATACATTTTCAAAATCTCTCACATCCACCATCCGAATCAGCTACATGGTGCTGCCGGAGCATCTGGCAAATGAGTTTTACAGGAGGCTTTCATTTTACTCATGTACGGTATCCACCTTTGAGCAGTACACGCTGGCACGATTTATCAGCGAGGGCTATTTTGAAAAGCACATAAACAGGATGAGGCTGCACTACGGCAGAAAGCGCCAGAGCGTGCTTTCATCCATAAAAGACTGCTTCCACGAAAAGGAATGCAGGGTAATAGAAAATGACTCCGGATTGCATTTTATCATACAGTTTGACACGAACATTCCGGACAAAACAGTTGAAGAGCTGCTATTGAAAAAAGGTATAAAGCTTCAGGCGATTACCCATTTCAACCTGAGTAAGCCAAAGGAGGACAGGCATCAGTTTATTATCAATTACTCAAATATTGATGCAGACAGGATAATGGATGAGCTTTTAATTATTAAAGATACAATACTTTAACCGGACAGTACTTTAATAAAGCCGACTATAAAGCATATAAATAGTGTATACAAATAATAAATACAAACAGTGCGAATAATTTATGTGTGTAAAAATTTGACATAGATTTTACATACATCTGATAGAGCATTTTACAAAGCATCCATATAATGTATTCTCGAAGACAAGAAAATTATTACATGTTGCAGGAGATACAAATGGAGAAAAAAATCAAAATTCAGGTTCGCGACCTGAATCTGTATTATGGCCAGAATCATGCACTGCATGGTGTCAATATGGACATAAAAGAAAACAGCGTGACAGCGCTGATCGGACCGTCAGGATGTGGTAAGTCTACATTTTTAAAGTGTATCAACAGAATGAATGATCTGGTTGACAACGTCAGAATCGAGGGAAGCATAGAGATAGATGGTGAGAATATATATGCACCATCAGTCGATACAACCGTACTTCGCAAAAAGGTCGGTATGGTTTTCCAGCAGCCAAATCCGTTCCCGATGAGCATATATGACAATATCGCATATGGCCCGAGAGTGCATGGCATCAAGGATAAAAAGATACTCGACCAGATAGTTGAGGAAAGTCTTCAAGGTGCTGCGATATTCAATGAAGTTAAAGATAGATTAAAGAAATCTGCTATGGGACTTTCGGGTGGACAGCAGCAGAGACTGTGTATTGCGAGAGCGCTTGCCGTACAGCCGGAGGTGCTTTTGATGGATGAGCCAACATCAGCGCTTGACCCTATCTCTACTTCAAAGATAGAGGAGCTCATGGAGGATTTAAATAAAAAGTACACAGTTGTGGTTGTAACACATAACATGCAGCAGGCAGTGCGTGTGTCAGACGATACAGCCTTCTTCCTTGTGGGAGATATGGTTGAGTTTGGTGACACAAAGACAATTTTCTCATATCCACAGGACAAGAGAACAGAGGATTACATCACAGGGAGGTTTGGTTAATGAGATCGAAATTCGACGAGCAGCTTAAGAAGCTGAATGAAGAAATGATGCACATGGGAAGCATGATTGAGGAGTCAATCCAGAAAGCAATCGAGGCATTTATACATCAGGATGCCGATAGCGCCAAAGCCATCATGGAGGGCGATTCAGAGATAGACAGAGAGCAGAAAAAGATAGAGAGCCTGTGCTTTAATCTGCTCATGCAGCAGCAGCCTGTAGCAAGAGACCTTAGAACAATTTCTGCAGCGATGAAGATGGTTACTGATATGGAGCGTATAGGAGACCACGCAGCCGATATCAGCGAGATGACCATTTTGATGAGCAGTTACAAGCCATACAGGGTCAATATAGAGCATGTCAAGAGCATGGCTTCAGAGACAATGCTTATGCTTATCAGGGCAATCGAGGCGTATGTTGAGAAGAATAATGACAAGGCTCACATAGTGATGAAGCAGGATGATGTGGTTGATGATCTTTTTGATAAGGTAAAGGCTGAGCTTATTGATTTCATCAAGGAGCATCCGGAGGATGGTGAGCAGGCAGAGGATCTTCTCATGGTTGCAAAATACTTTGAGCGTATCGGAGACCATGCGACAAATATTGCTGAGTGGGTTGAGTTTGCGCTTGATGACAAAGTTCGCAAATCATGATTTAATCTTTATGCTGAAAAATTAAATCATAGTTATATACAGACAAAATTGATACAGACGATGGATTTTACATAAATTTTACATAAAACCATCGTCTGTTTTACATTAGTAATGTATAATCGAAAGTAAAAAGCAGGTAAAAATTTTACATAAGATTTTTGAAATGGAGAAAGCTATGGCACTTATTTATATTGTAGAGGACGATGAGAGCATACGTGAGATAGAGAGTATTGCTTTAAAAAACAGTAATTACATAGTCAGTGCATTTGAAAACGCAAAGGAATTTTACAAGAAGCTGGATGAACTCGTACCGGACCTCATACTGCTTGATGTGATGCTTCCGGATGAGAGCGGCTACGATATCGTGAGAAAGCTCAGAAAACGTCCGGCTACACAGGATATTCCTATTATAATGGTCACAGCCAAGACAACAGAGATGGATATGATAAAAGGGCTTGACGGAGGCGCAGATGATTACATCAAAAAGCCTTTCTCAATCATGGAGCTTATCACAAGAGTAAAGGCACTGCTCAGGAGAACAGCGAAGGAGGAGCCGAAGCTTTTAAAGCTGGATGATCTGGTGATCGACCATGAGCGCCATGTGGTTACAGTGAACAATGAGCCGGTTGACCTTACATACAAGGAGTACGAGCTTTTAAGGCTTCTGATGGGCAGTCAGGGAATAGTCATGACCAGGGAGGTCATCATGAGAAGCGTCTGGGATACTGACTTTGAGGGCGAGACACGTACAGTGGACATGCACATAAAGACACTCCGCCATAAGCTGGGTGACTATGGCAGCAGGATAAAGACAGTCAGAAATGTGGGCTATGTTATAGAATAATAGCTGTTATAATGATTTCTAATATACATAAGCGGAGCGTACAGCATGAAAAAGAAGATTAATTACTATCTGGTAGCAACAGCACTTTTTGTAGCAATTGCCACTATGGTTTCCATGACAGTAATCAACTATTACCTCTTTCAGAAGCAGGTAAAGGAAGACCTGCAGGTCATGGCAGAGACAATAGAAAGCACCGGAATACTAAAACAGGATATAAATGAAATCCCGCAGATTGACGTGGAGGGTATTCGTGTCACCTGGATTGACAAGGACGGCACAGTGCTGTATGACAATCAAAATAATGTGAAAAAACTTGAAAATCATGGCAATAGACCGGAAGTTGAATCAGCATTTGATAAAGGTACGGGAGACAGCGTGAGAACATCAGCCACCATGAACAGCAATACCTTCTATCATGCCATAAAGCTCAATGATGGAACGGTACTGCGTGTCTCTATTGCAGCAAGAAGTATCTGGAACATGTTTGCAAGCAGTATACCTGCCATGCTTATAGTGACGGTTATAATAGTAGGAATATGTGTGGTTCTCGCAAAGAGCCTGACCAGAAAGCTCATGAAGCCAATCGAGACACTCGCAGGCAACCTGGAGCAGGCCTCTGTCATCCAGAAAAAGACAGAGTACAAGGAACTCGTGCCGTTCATGAATGCGATAAGGATACAGCATGAGGGCGTGCTTGCCGCGGCAAAGAGCAGACAGGACTTCACAGCCAATGTGTCACACGAGCTAAAGACTCCGCTCACAGCCATCTCCGGCTACGCAGAGCTCATAGAAAACGGCATGGTCGAAAAGGAGCAGCAGATTCATTTTGCCACTGAAATCAGAAGAAATGCACAGCGCCTGCTTTCCTTGATCAATGATATCATAAAGCTCTCGGAGCTTGATTCCAGCGAGGCGCAGCAGGGCTTTGAGCAGCTTGATCTGTACGGTCTGGTCAAGGACTGCATGGAAAATCTACAGGTGAATGCCGAGCAGAGAAAAGTAGCACTTAATTTTGACGGCACCGACTGTATGGTACGAGGCAACAGGCAGCTTCTCACGGAGCTCGTTGAGAATCTCTGCCAGAATGCTATCCGCTACAACAATGAGGGCGGCACCGTAAATGTGACGGTACACAAGCTAGGTGGCAAGACCGTTCTCACGGTCGAGGACAACGGCATAGGCATCCCAAAGGATCAGCAGGAGCGCGTCTTTGAGCGCTTCTACAGAGTGGACAAGAGCCGCTCGAAGGAGACCGGCGGCACAGGCCTTGGGCTTGCGATAGTAAAGCATATAGTGGAGCTGCATGATGCAGGGCTTACGCTCGACAGTGAGGTGGGGCGTGGCACAACAATAAAGGTGGAGTTTTAGCTCCGCCTTTTTGCATGCAGGGCGGGACGTAAGCACACAAGCCCTTGCAAAATCGTGGCGCAGTGTTTATAATCATATGTTAGCAGTGAAAACAAGGCAAAACCAGGAGGAACAGCCATGTATCAGGAAATATCAAAATTACTTATGTACGGAGATTTACCTCAGGACGAGATACTTTATAAATTGGGACAGCTCTTTGAGCAGTTTGAGGTGGGCGAGTACAACAAGACAGAGCTTGTGCGCGACATCAATACACAGGTCAAGAGAATCCTAAAGGTAGCGACAGACTATGGTTTTGATGACAATCTGTGGCACAACTATCTCACTTTCTTCCTTATGATGAGTGAGAATCCGTTTTCCATCACCTGTGAGAAGGTCGGAGCCAGCGATGGCAGCGTAAACGGGCTTGTGGCAAACGATTTCAGGATTTTTAAGAAGCTTTTCGATTATGATTTCAAGCCAATCGAGTCAGCACTCGGAATAGACTGCTTCACACAGATCAGCAATTATAAGGCCATTGTGAAAAAGGACCTTATGTACAATCACAATGTCAGCGAGAAGGTAAGGGCGCTGAGCAAGAAGCTTGAGGCAGCTAAGGACGAGCAGGAGTTCTTTGATGTGGTAACAGGCTTTTACAAGGCATACGGGGTTGGCATGTTTGGTCTCAACAAGGCATTCAGGATTGAGGAGCATCTGGATGGTGGCTTCTCCTTCATGCCAATCAACAATATGGATGCGGTCATGCTCGATGACCTGATCGGTTATGAAATCCAGAAGAAAAAGCTCACAGACAATACAGAAGCGTTTGTACAGGGCAAAAAGGCCAACAATGTGCTGCTTTTCGGAGACAGCGGAACCGGAAAATCAACAAGCATCAAGGCCATTGTCAATCAGTATTATGATGACGGACTGCGCATGATTGAGATATACAAGCATCAGTTTAAATATCTGTCAAAGATTATCGCAGCAATCAAAAACAGAAACTACAGATTTATCATATATATGGATGACCTCTCATTCGAGGAGCATGAGATTGAGTACAAGTTCCTAAAGGCAGTTATCGAGGGCGGTGTGGAGACAAAGCCTGATAACATACTGATTTATGCAACCTCTAACCGTCGTCACCTGATCAAGGAGACATGGAATGACCGCAATGACCAGGACAACAGCAATGACAAGCATCACTCAGATACAGTTGAGGAGAAGCTGTCACTTGTAAACCGTTTTGGTGTGACGATCAGCTACTCAAAGCCATCGCAGAAGGAGTTCTTCAATATCGTAACAGAGCTTGCGAGAAAGAGCGGCTGCACACTTTCAGACGAGGAGCTGTGCAGGGAGGCAAACAAGTGGGAACTCAGCCACGGTGGTATTTCAGGACGTACTGCAACACAGTTTGTCAACTACATTATGGCTAGCAATTAAGCAGCAGGCATAAGCATGAAAGGATAGTATATGCTCTACCAGATAAGTAATGGCGCTGTCGCATTTGGCGACGACGTCATTTTGCATAGTATAGATTTTGAAATCAGAAACACAGAAAAGATAGCGATAGTCGGCAGAAACGGCTGTGGCAAGACAACACTTTTAAAGCTCATTTCAGGCGAGGTTGAGATGGAAAAGCTCGACAGCGATGAGAGCGCCTTTATTGCAAAGGCAGGAAATCCGGAGATAGGGTATCTGAAGCAGATTGCGTTTGATGATCCTGATGTGACACTCGAGCAGGAGGTGCGTAAATGCTTCGTGAAAATGGACGAGCGAAAGGCAGAGCTTGCGCGCGCGGCGGCAGAGCTCGAGCATGATTATTCCGATGAAAAGGTAGCCAGATATACCGCGATGGAGGAGGCCTTCAAGGATGATGGCGGCTACTATTATGAGAAGGAATATGAGGTCATGATCCGCAAGTTCGGCTTCTCAGATGATGAGCGTAAAAAGCCAATCCGTGACTTTTCCGGAGGGCAGCAGACCAAGATAGCATTCATAAAGCTGCTTTTGTCAAAGCCTGACATACTGCTTTTGGACGAGCCGACCAACCACCTCGATGTCACGACGATTGAGTGGCTTGAGGGCTATCTGAAGTCGTACCCGAAGGCAGTGGTTGTCGTATCCCATGACCGTATGTTTCTCGACAATGTGGTAGATGTGGTATACGAGATAGAGTACGGCACAGCAAGGCGCTATCCGGGCAATTATACCAATTTTATCGCCCGCAAAAAGGAAAACTACGACAAGCAGATGAAGGATCACATCGCCCAGCAGAAGGAGATAGAACGTTTGCAGCGTATGGTTACGCGCTTCAAGGGCAAGCCGACCAAGACATCCATGGCGCAGTCAAAGCAGAAGGCTATCGACCGCATGGTGATTATCGAGGCGCCGGACAAGTACGACAACAAGACCTTCCATGCAAATTTCCAGCCCGAAAAGGAGACCGGAAACGATGTGCTTTATACATCAGAGCTTGCAATCGGCTATGACCATCCGCTCTCCGTAGTGTCGCTTGATTTGAAAAAAGGCGAAAAGCTTGGCATACTCGGCGGAAACGGACTTGGAAAATCGACATTTTTAAAGACTATCGTGGGTAAGATCCCTGCACTTTCAGGCGAGTACCGCTTTGGAACCAACGTGCAGATAGGGTATTTCGACCAGCAGATGGCCATGTATACAAGCAACAAGACCGTGCTCGATGATTTCTGGGACGAGTATCCGCATCTCACGGAAACCGAGGCCAGAAATGCACTCGGAGCCTTCCTTTTTTCGGGGGAGGACGTGTTCAAAAACGTAAATATGCTCTCGGGAGGCGAAAAGGTCAGACTGGCGCTTTGTAAGATTTTAAAGACCAGACCGAACGTGCTCGTGCTCGATGAGCCAACTAACCATATGGATATCGTAGGCAAGGAAACGCTAGAGAGCATGCTTAAGGACTACAAGGGCACACTGATTTTTGTATCACACGACAGATATTTTGTGAAAAAGGTAGCCACACAGCTGCTTGTGTTCGAGGATGGCACGACCAATCTCTATCAGTTTGGCTATGAACAGTATCAGGAAAAGCTCGACAGGGAGGCCGAGGAGAGCAAAAATGTATACAGAGGCAATGCAATATTTGGCGGCGCGATAAGCCAGAACGGCAGCAGTCAGACAGGCAGTGATGCAAACCGGAGTATGTCACAAACCGCTGCAGCAGGTAATGTGGGCGAAAGCACCAATGCTAATAGCGCAGCCCAGGCAGGCGGCATGGCTGTCTCATCAACCGGCAAGGCATACTACAACCCGGGCAAGGAGCGCTCAAAGATACAAAAAAAGGTCAAAAAGGCCGAGGAGGACCTGGCAGTCAAGGAAGCAAAGCTCGATGAGCTCAAGGCCGAGCTCATGAAGCCGGAGTATCAGTCAAGCTACTCAAAGCTCACGGAAATCCAGAACGAAATAGACGCTCTCGAGGAAGAAATCCTTATAGATATGGAGGCGTGGGAGGAGCTTTCCTCTCAGCTTGAGGCACTTGGATAGGTTAGATGCGCTGTGGTAGCTTAGAAACGTTGTGATAGCTTAGATGTGCTGTTGTAGTTGAGAAATGTTGCGATAGTGTATAAAAAATCACTCGACTTGATGTTTTTTATTCTGATGAAATCCCTAATCATAGCGAAATCAAGCGATTTCGCGAAAAACCGTAAATAATCCCTTGATTATTTATATAAATTGCATAAAAATGATTGATGAAAACGAAATTTATGGTATAATATTTACATGATACAGACAACGTATCAAATAAACGACAAAGGGGTTGGACATCATGAGAATAACAATTTCAGGAAGAAACATCGAATTAACAGAGGGGCTTAAGCAGGCAGTAGAGGAGAAGCTGTCAAAGCTGGAGAAGTTTTTTAAACCGGACACAGACGTATACGTTACACTCAGCGTAGAAAAGGATAGACAGAAAATCGAGGTTACTATCCCGGCAAAGGGACATGTTATCCGTTCAGAGCAGGTCAGCAATGATATGTACGTATCAATTGACCTCGTAGAGGAAGTAATCGAGAGACAGCTTCGCAAATACAGAACCAAGATTTCCGCAAAGAAGTATGCACCGGCGATATTCCAGGATGATTTCGTGGAGGCAGACGATGCAGAGGACGAGGAAATCAAGATTGTCCGTACCAAGAGATTTGGTATGAAACCTATGTATCCTGAGGATGCATGCATCCAGATGGAGCTCTCAGGCCACGATTTCTTCGTATTCAGAAATGCAGAGAATGACGAAGTAAATGTAGTCTACAAGAGAAAAGGACATACATACGGACTTATCGAACCGGAATGTTAGACTCTTGTTTTTCATCATAATTTAACCTTTCTTTCATCGAAAACCGGCAGCCGTTGGCTGCCGGTTTTTTATATTAACCATTTATATAAATTTAAAAAAAATGAAATAATTAGAACAAAAACCTCAAAATATAGTACAAATTTATCATTACAAAAATTCTGATATAAAAAGAGCAATATTAAACAAAAAACAGCCAAATTAAACCCGAAACCATGTCATATTTTGTCGAAAACTGCTAATCACCAATCAATATTGAAGCTTCTAATAGAAATCTTCAAAATACAAGCGCGTAACGCGCCTAGAATATTGATATATTATATGGAAAAATGAACCCACCAACAAAAACAAAGAGGGAAATTTCGCAAAGACGACAAAATTTCAAAAGAAAGACAAAAAAAGAAGTTCTACGAAAAATATAATCGATGGAGGGATGAAATATTTGGGAAGAATTTATTATGAACAGAAAGGACTTATTAACCTCGATGATATTGTAGATATATTTATTGAGGTGGGAAATATACACAATTACCTGGAAAATGCAGCCTTGCGGATTTTGCTTTTTGGCAATCCGGAGCTGAATTTTTATCAGTGCCGATTATTAGTATTGAAGTACGGAGAATCACTTTCACAGGATGATTTGCACGGGCGGATGGTATTTATGAGAATGATACAGCTGCTGGAAGCCAACACAGTTTAAAATAAAATGAGAATTTCTTTTTTGACCGGGCAACCGGTCTTTCTTTTTTGCACAAATGGTGTTATAATTTTGAAGAAATTATGTTGATTACTCATAGCTTTAAAAAAGAAGCATTGCATTGTGTTTAATTAAACCAAAGCATGATAATTCAATCAAAGAAAAGAGGACAAAAATGAACATCGTAGTACTTGCCGGAGGGCTCAGCACAGAGAGAGATGTTTCCTTCAAGACAGGAAGCATGGTAGCTAAGGCACTCAAAGAGAACGGCCACAAAGTTATATTATTGGATGTATTTATGGGATATAGTGACAGGGAGGAGGACCTGACAGGTATATTTGACCGCGCGGATGAGATAAGCGTACAGGTCAGCGATATTCCGACAGAGGCACCTGACCTCGCAAAGGTAAAGGCTTCCAGAAAGGACCAGTCACCTTGCTTCTTCGGACCAAATGTCATCAAAATGTGTCAGATGGCTGACATTGTTTTCATGGCACTTCACGGAGAAAACGGAGAGAACGGAAAGATACAGGCAGCATTTGACCTCTTCGGTGTCAAATATACAGGCAGCGATTATTTAAGCTCAGCCATCGCCATGAACAAGGAGACATCAAAACAGTTCTTCCTTGCAAACGGTATCCCTACTCCAAGGGGCATTTCCATGACCAGAGCGACCAGACAGGACGATATCACAAAGCTTGACCTGACACTTCCATGCGTGGTAAAGCCATGCTGCGGCGGTTCAAGCATCGGTGTCACCATCGTTAGGGATGCGGCAGAGTTCAAGGCGGCACTTGACGATGCCTTCAAGTGGGAAAATGAGCTGATTATCGAGGAATTTGTGCAGGGCAGGGAGTTCTCTGTCGGCGTTATCGAGGGCAAGGCTCTTCCTATTATAGAGATTGCACCTAAGGAGGGCTTCTACGATTATAAGAATAAATACAAGGCGGGCAGTACAGTAGAGACATGTCCGGCCGAGCTTCCTGAGCAGGTGACAAAGGATATGCAGCACTATGCCGAGGAGGTTGCGCGCGTTATCGGGCTTGACACATATTCACGCTCAGACTTTTTGCTCAATGACAAAAATGAGATGTTCTGTCTCGAGGCAAACACACTGCCTGGCATGACTCCGACCAGTCTTCTGCCACAGGAGGCCGCGGTTATCGGTATGAGCTTTAATCAGCTCTGTGAGCATCTGATTGACATATCTTTGAAAAAATATGAGGTGTAGCATGTCGGATAAGTACATGAAGAATCTTACATTTGCAAATATCGCTAAGGCCTGTGAGGGCAGATACATAGGCGATGAGACACTGCTTGATACGACAATCACCGGCGCCGTCATAGACAGCAGACAGGTGAAGGAGGGCTATCTTTTTATCCCGATAAAGGGAGAAAGGGTGGACGGACACAAATTCATTCCGACTGTGTTTGAGCAGGGGGCGGCAATTGTGCTCTCTGAGCATGAGCTGACGAATCCGGCAGGCCCATATGTGCTTGTTGAATCAACCACCGATGCCATGAAAAAGCTCGCGGCATTTTACAGAAAAAGCCTTGATATCAAGGTGGTGGGCATCACCGGAAGTGTCGGCAAGACCAGCACCAAGGAGATGATATCATCAGTTCTTGAGCAGAAATACAGCGTCCACAAGACCGCCGGCAATTTCAACAACGAGATAGGCCTGCCACTCACCATTTTCGGAATCAGGGAAAGCCATCAGGTAGCGGTGCTTGAGATGGGCATATCTGATTTTGGCGAGATGCACAGACTTTCTACTATGTCTTGCCCGGATGTCATGGTCATCACCAATATCGGCTATTGCCATCTGGAGTTTTTGGGTGACAGGGATGGTGTGCTTAAAGCAAAGACGGAGTGCTTTGAGCATATGATGCCGGATGCGGTCGCAGTGCTGAATGCAGATGACGACAAGCTGGCCACAGTGCAGACGGTAAATGGAAAGCCTGCCATATACTATGGCAAGGAATCAGCTTCGGGCGTTCATAAATCAGTATATACCACAAATATTGAAAACCTGGGCTTTGACGGCATGAAGGCTCATTTTGTCACTCCGGAGGGTGAGTTTGATGCACACATCCACATCCCGGGTGAGCACAATGTATACAATGCCATGGCGGCAGCAGCTGTCGGATTGCAGCTTGGCCTCACAATAGCTGAGATAAAGTCAGGAATCGAGAAAGCAGAGACAATCGCAGGCCGTACCAATTTCATCAAAACACATGTCATGACAGTGATAGATGACTGCTATAATGCAAACCCTGTATCCATGAAATCCTCTATCGAGGTGCTTTCACATGCAAAGGGCAGGACAATAGCAGTGCTAGGAGACATGGGCGAGCTTGGAAGCGATGAGAAAAAGCTGCACCATGAGGTAGGCGAAGCAGTTGGAGAGAATCATATCCATACACTTTTTGCCGCAGGAGAGCTTGCAAAGGAATATGCAGCCGGAGCCGCAGAGAAATCATCCGATGTAGATATCCACTATTTCGAGGATAGGGAGACCATGACACAGGAGCTTCTTTCATATGTGAAGGAGGGCGACACCATACTGGTGAAGGCATCACACTTCATGGAGTTTCCGAAGGTGGTCGAGGCTCTGAGTGAGTAAAATCAGGTAAGATCAATCGGAAAGAAATTAATTCGATATTTAATAATTGCGAGGAATGGATATTCTCCAAGCCTCATAATATTATAAAAGAAAGAGAGAAAAATAATGGTACAGAATCCAATCGTAACAATCACAATGGAAAACGGCGATGTGATCAAGGCGGAGCTTTATCCGGAAATCGCACCAAACACAGTAAACAACTTTATCAGCTTAATCAATCACAACTTCTATGACGGAGTATGCTTCCACCGTGTAATCAAGGGCTTTATGCTCCAGGGCGGAGATCCGGACGGAAACGGCACAGGCGGCCCTGGCTATGAAATCAAGGGCGAGTTCACACACAACGGCTTCAAAAATGACTTAAAGCACACAGCCGGTGTACTTTCAATGGCACGTACCATGATACCTGACTCAGCAGGCAGCCAGTTCTTCATCATGCATCAGGATGCATCACATCTCGATGGTGAGTATGCGGCATTCGGCAAGGTAATCGAGGGCATGGATGTGGTAAACAAGATCGCAGAGGTGCGCACAGACTACATGGACAAACCACTTGAGGCTCAGGTCATGAAGACAGTTATAGTTGAGACCTTCGGAGTGGACTATCCGGAGCCGGAGACAGTTTAATGATAATAATTATTGATGAGGCAAGCGCAAAACTTGCCTCTTTTTACTATCATGACGAGATATTCAAGCTGCAGTGGAGAAGTGTGGCAGGCAAGGCATCTATGTCAGAAGAGCTGCAAGAAAAACTGTATGTTGCACTACTGGGAAAATTGCTGGATGAGTTGCAGAAGAAACTGCCAGATGAGCAGCAGAATAATTTGTGTGTGTATGAAATAGAAAATAATTCAGGATATACAGAATATGCAGATAACACCGCGAAAGCTAATACGGGAAATCTAAGAATACCGAAAGCTCCCGCTGACTGCATCTGGATAGTATCAAACAGGCAGCAGAAGCAAATAGCTGACTCGCTCGGCATAGCATCAGTAGGAGAACCGCAGTGCGGCACGCACTATGCAGTCGAGAGCCTTGCAGAGCTTGATATTGAGTATCTGGAGCGGGTGCGCAGGCGATATAATCACATCCCGTGGGACATCGGCGAGACAGACAGGTGTCTGATACGTGAGTTGTCCCTGTCAGACCTTCCTGCGCTCTATGAGCTCTATGACAAGCCCGGCATGACAGACTTTGTGGAACCGCTTTATGACTACGAGACAGAGCTTGAATACCAGAAAGCATATATAGAGAACATGTATGGCTTTTACGAGTATGGCATGTGGCTTGTATTTTCCAGAGAAACAGGGAAGCTGATAGGACGGGCAGGGCTTGAGCATGATGAACTGGGCTATATGATAGCGCCGGAATTATGGAACCAAGGCTATGCCACGGAGGTGTGCCGCTTCATCATAGACTACGCGCGCGAAAACACAGACTTTGAAGAGCTTTACTGCCGGATAGATGAGAGAAATGAAGCATCGGTTCGCCTTGCCAAAAAGCTTGGATTTACAAATAGCGGGCATATGGATGATGATATACATGCCTCTATATATAGAAAAAATATAAAAAACATAAAAAACAATGAAAAACATTGAAAAATATGCAATTAGGCAATAAAATATAAACATAGTTTAACGATTTGGAGGACGAAAAAATGAAGAAATATGCATACGGAGTAGATATAGGTGGAACAACTGTAAAGATAGGCTTTTTCGAGACCACAGGAAAGCTTGTCGATACATGGGAGATTCCTACACGCACAGAGAATTCCGGAGAGCTCATTCTGCCTGATATCGCAGCATCCATCAAGGAGAATAACGAGAAGCACGGCATCGAGATGGGTGACATCGAGGGTATAGGCATGGGAGTGCCGGGACCTATAAAGGATGACGGAACAGTATTAAGATGTGTCAACCTCGGCTGGGGCGAGTTCAACGTGGCACAGTCACTCTCAGTACTGTGTGGCGGCATCAAGGTAAAGGTCGGAAATGATGCCAATGTAGCTGCACTCGGTGAGATGTGGCAGGGTGGCGGAAAGGGCCATCAGGATGTAGTCATGATCACACTCGGAACAGGAGTAGGCGGAGGAATCATCCGCGAGGGCAAAATCATAGCCGGAGTAAACGGAGCAGGCGGAGAGATAGGACATATGCCTATGGTAGATGATGAGTCAGAGTGCTGTGGCTGTGGCAAGAAGGGCTGCTTGGAGCAGTATGCATCAGCAAACGGTCTCGTAAGAGTGGCAGAGAGATACATTGCAGCACACAGGGATGTGGCAACAAAGCTTGATTTAAATGCAGGCTTCACAGCCAAGGATGTATGCGATGCGGCAAAGGCAGGAGATGCAGCGGGCATTGCGGCTGTAGAGCAGTCTATGAAGCTTCTCGGCAAGGCAATGGCAGCAGTAGCATGCGTTATGGACCCTGAGGTATTTGTTGTAGGCGGAGGCCTTTCAAAGGCGGGCAGCATCATCATCGATACAGCAGCAAAGTACTATAAAGAGTATGCCTTCCATGCAAGCCGTGAGACAGAGATCAAGCTTGCCACACTCGGCAACTCAGCCGGCATGTATGGCGGAGTAAAGATGGTTATCGGCTAACAACATAAGATTGCAATTTTTAAAGAAATAAAATATAATGGCTACTAAAGATACACTACAATCGAGGTGAGACTATTGGCAGATTACTCAACAGAAGAATTAGAAAAAATAGCGGACAAATTTCGCTCAGATACCAGCGGCATAAGGGGAACAAAGGATTTTACGAGCCCAGAGGAGCTTTACGATGAGCTTAAAAAGGAAATCAAAAAGTACCATCCGTCGGATGACACAAGCCTTGTGGACAAAGCCTACAGGGTAGCTTATGATGCCCATAAGGGGCAGGCGCGTAAGTCAGGAGAGCCTTATATCATACATCCGCTTTGTGTTGCCATAATACTCGCCGAGCTCGAGCTGGATAAGGAAACCATTGCAGCAGGACTGCTCCATGATGTGCTGGAGGATACCATCATGACCATGGATGAGATGCGCGCGGAGTTTGGAGACGATGTCGCACATCTGGTGGATGGCGTCACGAAGTTAAAGCACCTGCATCTGACAGACAGCACTAAGGATCCGAAGGACAAGAACGCGGACAGGCTTGAAATGCAGGCTGAGAATCTGCGCAAAATGTTTCTCGCCATGGCAAAGGATATCAGAGTCATCCTCATAAAGCTGGCAGACAGACTGCACAATATGCGTACGCTCAAGTACCAGTCCAAGGAGGCACAGCAGCGTATCGCCAGAGAGACACAGGATATCTATTGCCCTATCGCGCAGCGACTTGGTATTAGCAAGATAAAGATAGAGCTCGAGGACCTTTGTATGAAGTACCTCTATCCGGATGCCTACTACGATCTGGTAGAGAAGGTAGCCCTCAGAAAGGCAGAGCGCGACACCTACATCCAGGGCCTGGTAAACGATGTCAAGAAGTATGTTACAGATGCCGGCATCAAGGCTGAGATATACGGTAGGGCAAAGCATTTCTTCAGTATATATAAGAAGATGGTCAATCAGGACAAGACGATAGACCAGATATATGACCTCTTTGCCATCAGGATTCTGGTGGATACCATACCGGACTGCTACGCAGTGCTTGGTATCATACATGAGAAGTATAAGCCTATACCGGGCCGTTTCAAGGACTATATTGCCATGCCGAAGCAGAACATGTACCAGTCGCTTCACACGACACTCATAGGCCCGAGCGGACAGCCGTTTGAGATACAGATACGTACCTATGAGATGCATCGTACAGCTGAGTACGGTATCGCAGCGCACTGGAAGTACAAGGAAGCAAACAACGGCAATGCCACTACCACCACTGTCACAGAGGAGGAGAAGCTCAGCTGGCTGCGCCAGATACTTGAGTGGCAGCAGGACATGTCGGATAATAAGGAGTTTATGACTTTATTAAAGAGTGATTTAAATTTATTCTCCGACAATGTATTTGCATTCACACCGTCCGGCGATGTAAAGAACCTGCCAAAGGGCTCCACACCTATAGACTTTGCCTACAGCATACACTCTGCGGTCGGCAACAAGATGGTCGGTGCCAAGGTAAACGGCAAGCTCGTGCCGATAGATTATGTCATCAAAAACGGCGACCAGATAGAGATAATCACCTCGCAGAACTCCAAGGGACCAAGCCGTGACTGGCTCAAGGTCGTAAAGAGCACACAGGCAAAGAACAAGATAAACCAGTGGTTCAGAAGTGAGCTAAAGGAAGAGAATATACAGCACGGCAAGGATCTGATAGCAGCCTATGCCAAGGCAAAGGGCATCAACTTTGCAGAGATAAACAAGCCTGAGTATCAGGAGAAAATACGCCGCAAATACGGCTTCCACGACTGGAACTCATGCCTTGCAACCGTCGGCCACGGCGGACTCAAGGAGAGCCAGATAGTCAACAGGATGTACGACGAGTACAAGAAGGATCATGTGGTGCCTGTGACAGACGCAGATGTGCTTGGCAGCATAGCAGAAAAGCAGCAGGCGGCAGCAGGCATACAGCCGGAGCACAAGTCAAAGAGCGGCATTGTGGTGCACGGGCTCTATGACGTGGCTGTACACTTCTCGAAGTGCTGCAATCCTGTTCCTGGAGATGAAATAGTGGGCTTTGTCACAAGAGGCCGAGGCATCTCCATCCACAGGACAGACTGCGTGAATATCATTAATCTGTCCAAGATAGAAAAGGACAGGCTCATAGAAGCAGAGTGGCAGGATACAGCCCTCATGGACAATGGTGCCGAGTATCAGGCAGACCTGAAGATATTCTGTCATGACAGGCCGGGACTGCTCGTAGATATCACAAAGATATTTACCGAGAAGGAAATCAATATCAGTGGTATCCAGTCCAAGACCAGCAAGCAGGGCATCGCTACAATCGAGGTATTTTTTAATATCAAAGGCAGGGACCAGATAAAGGTTCTAGTGGAGAAGCTCAGACAGATAGAAAGTGTAATAGACGTAGAGAGGACCACCGGCTAAATCCCGGTGGTTCTTGCGTGAAGCATAACATATAACAGACAAGGAGTACACTCATATGGTAAATATGAAGATAGACCACTTCGTAGTGGGACCGGTGCAGACCAACTGCTACTTTGTCACCAATATAAAGACAAAGGAAATGATAATAATAGACCCGGGCGCGTGTGCTAAACAGCTCGCCAAAAAAGTGGAAGAATCAGGCGCAAAGCCAGTAGCAATACTGCTTACACACGGACATTTTGACCATGCCACAGATGCGAAGCCACTCGCAGACCGCTACGGCATCAAGATATATATCCATGAGGCAGACAAAGCCACACTCGATGACCCGCAGCTTAATGTCAGCTACATGATGGGCCAGTCAAAGACCTTTTATGCAGATGTATTTTTGAAGGATAAGCAGGAACTTGACATCGCAGGCTTTCATATAGTAGTGCTTCACACACCGGGGCATACACCGGGAGGCTGCTGCTATTATTTCCCGTATGAGGACGTGATCTTTACAGGAGATTCGCTGTTTTGCGGCTCAATCGGACGTACGGATTTCAAGGGTGGCAGCATGTCAGACCTCGTGCGCACAGTGAAGGAAAAAATCATGACACTGCCTGAGCATACAGAGGTGTACCCGGGCCACAATGACACAACAACCATAGAAAACGAGAGGATGTATAACCCTTACTTATGATAGTAGTAGTATTTAATAAACCGGATTTTGAATATGATGTGCACTCACTGCTCAAGGAGTTCTTCCCGCAGGAGGATGTGCAGATGTACTATAGCTGCCCACCTGATGAGGTGGAGGGAAAAAACTTAGCCTGCACACACCACGAGATGACAGATGATGGCGTAAAGGAATTTGCGGATGCCTCACAGGTATTTAAGATAGACTATGTGGGCGATGAAATTGCGGTGGAGTGGACGCTGAATAGAGACGGAAAAAGAATCTGCACAAAAATATCCGTGACTGGTGCAGACCGCAAGGAAACCAAAAACCGCCTCAAGCTTGCCCTGTATTCCATGATAGAAAAGGGCACAGGAAAGAGCCTTCCGTGGGGCACACTCTCAGGCATCAGACCGACCAAGATAGCCATGAAATGCATAGAGGACGGCATGAGCGATAAGGAAACCTACGACTATCTGAAGGAAACCTACCTCGCAAGCGATGAGAAAATCGACCTCTCAATAGGCATAGCAAAGCGTGAGAAAACACTGCTCGACAAGGTGGACTATGACAATGGCTACAGCCTGTACATAGGCATACCATTCTGCCCGAGCACCTGTGCATACTGCTCGTTTACATCATACCCGCTGGGCGTGTGGAAAAACCGCGTGGACGATTACCTCGATGCACTCGAGAAGGAGATAGACTACACGGCGCAGAAATTCTACCACAGGAAGCTTAACTCCATATATATAGGAGGCGGCACACCGACCACACTAAGCCCTGCCCAGCTTGACAGGCTTATCAGAAAAATCAAATGCAGCTTTGATTTAAAGGACTGTCTGGAATTTACAGTGGAGGCGGGCAGACCGGACTCCATCACGAGAGAAAAGCTCATGGCACTAAAGAAAAACGGCATCAGCCGTATATCAGTCAATCCACAGACCATGAAGCAGCAGACACTTGATATAATAGGAAGACACCACACGGTAGATGATACGATACAAAGCTTCAAGCTCGCGCGTGAGCTGGGCTTTGACAACATAAACATGGACCTCATCATGGGACTTCCAGAGGAGACACTTGATGATGTAAGGCACACAATGGAGCTGGTGAAGGAACTGGCGCCTGACAACGTCACCATCCACTCACTCGCAGTAAAGCGAGCTGCAAGACTCACCATCTTCAAGGACCGCTACAGTGATATGCAGATGGTCAACACTCAGGAGCATATGGATCTCTGCGCAGCCTACTGTAAGCAGATGGGGCTTGAGCCATACTATCTCTACAGACAGAAGGGCATGGCAGGCAACATGGAGAACGTAGGCTATGCAGCAAAGGGCAAGGCCGGCGTATACAACATACTGATTATGGAGGAGAAGCAGACCATCGTGGCGTGTGGAGCAGGAGCAAGCACCAAGCGCGTCTGGCCGGTACCGAATCCGGATGGCACACATCGCATCGACAGATGCGAGAATGTCAAGGATGTAGGGCAGTATATCGCAAGGATTGATGAGATGATTGGGAGGAAGCAGAGGCTGTTTGAGGAAAAATAAGCAGCATGACATATAATAATGTATAATTATTGGTGCTGTAATATCATAGCGATTAGCGAATGTGTCAAAAATTGTAAAGAAAACCTAATATTCATTGACAAAGAATTAAAAATGAGTGAAAATTAATTATTGAAAAACCCTGATTAGATACAGAAAAAGATACAAATAACCTAATAAAACATACGTAAAACAAAACAGGTTAAAATAATTCGGGGGGGGGTACAAAGGTACCTCCCCTAGAACAGGTATAAAGGAAAATAAAAGATACCACAAGGAGAATTTGGAAAGAATGTACAGAAAGAAAGGCAGAGGATGGACAAAGCATATAGATTTTATGCTTATAGACATCGCATGCATTGTTATTGCGTTTTTTATTTCATATGTGATACGCTTCGGCCTTAATAACCCATATGTGGACAAGGACTACCGTATACTGGGTGTAGCATTTCTTCTGATAGATTTCTTTGTGGAGATAATGGCAGATTCATTCAAGAACGTCCTAAAACGCGGATATCTGGATGAATTCATATCGACCTGCAAGCACGCAGTGCTTGTATTTCTGGTGACAGCGCTATTTCTGTTCACCACACAGATGGCTGATATATACTCGCGATTATCATTTTATATCATGTTTCCAATCTATGTGACAATAACATATGTAGCAAGACTAGCGCTCAAGAGCTTCCTTAAGAAAAAGGGCTTTGGAACATCTAAGAAATCACTGCTTGTCATAGCACCGGATGCCATGCTTCGTGATACACTGCGCACAGTGGAGAAAAGCTGTATAGGCTATACAAAGATAGTAGCAGCTTCACTGGATACAGACATGAAGGGTATGACTATATGTGGCATACCTATAGTTGCAAACCACGATGGCATAGTGGACTATGCGTGTGATGAGTGGGTGGATGAGGTACTCATCCCGCCTTGCAGCGAGGATGAATATCCTGAGAAGATGGCAGATATATTCCTGGAGATGGGAATAGCAGTACATACAGGAATAGCCAAAAACGGCACAGCCCAGGGTGGCTATAAGCAGATAGAAAAGATAGGCGACTACACAGTAGTCACATCGAGCGTGAACTATGCAAATACCAGCGCGCTTCTGGTAAAGAGGGGCATGGATATAGTCGGAGGACTGGTGGGCTGTCTGTTCACACTTATCATCATGATATTTGTGGGACCGATGATATACATAGCATCACCGGGACCGATATTCTTCTCACAGGAGAGAATCGGCAGAAACGGCAGGAAGTTCAAGATGTATAAATTCCGCAGCATGTATATGGATGCCGAGGAGCGAAAGAAGGAGCTCATGGCACAGAATAAAGTGGGTGATGGAATGATGTTCAAGATGGACTTCGACCCGAGAATCATAGGCAATAAGGTGCTGCCAAACGGAAAAAAGAAAACCGGAATTGGACAGTTTATCAGGAAAACAAGCCTGGATGAATTCCCACAATTCTTCAATATACTAGTAGGAGATATGAGCCTGGTGGGCACTAGACCGCCGACACTGGATGAGTGGGAGAAGTATGAACCACATCATAGAGCCAGAATGTCATTCAGACCGGGACTGACCGGACTGTGGCAGGTGAGTGGAAGGAGCAACATCACGGACTTTGAGGAAGTGGTGAAGTTGGATACACAGTATATTGGGGAGTGGAGTGTTAAGGGGGATATAAGTATTCTCTTCAAAACAGTTATGGGCGTACTAAAGAATGAAGGAGCAGTATAAGATTTATGAATATTATTTTATTGTCAGGTGGAAGCGGAAAGAGACTCTGGCCGTTATCAAACGATGTGAGAAGCAAGCAGTTTATCAAGCTGTTTAAAAACGAGAAAGGCGAATATGAGTCAATGGTACAGAGAGTGTACCGTCAGATTACAAAGGTTGATCCGGAGGCTAAAGTGACAATAGCTACAAGCAAGTCACAGGCCAGTGCGATAAAGAATCAGCTTGGTGAGAATGTGTCAATATGTGTGGAACCATGCAGGAGAGATACGTTCCCGGCAATAGCCCTTGCTGCTAATTATTTACATGATGTACTTGGTGTGAAAGAGGATGAGCCTGTAGTGGTATGCCCGGTAGACCCATATGTGGAGGATACATATTATGAGGCAGTGAAGGAGCTTGCGGAGCTGGCACAGGCAGGAAATGCAGGCTTGACTCTCATGGGAATAGAGCCAACATATCCAAGTGAAAAATATGGATATATCATTCCTAAAGATGGAAACAATGTAAGTGCTGTAAAGGAATTCAAGGAAAAACCTGATACAGAGACAGCTAAGAAATATTTGGCACAGAATGCACTCTGGAATGCCGGAATATTTGCATTCAAACTGGGATATCTGATAGATAAAGCTCACAGCATGATTGATTATAAGGATTATCAGGACATGTTTGATAGATATGACCAGATGACAAAAATCAGCTTTGACTATGCAGTTGTGGAAAAGGAGCCAAGCATTCAGGTGCTTCGCTATAGCGGAGACTGGAAGGATGTCGGAACATGGAATATGATGGCTGAGGTAATGGCAGATAAAGCAAAAGGCAAAGCTATCATGGATGAAACCTGTGAGAATACAAATGTGGTAAATGAGCTTAATATTCCAATTCTTTGCATGGGATGTAAGGATATGATAATCGCTGCCAGCGGAGATGGAATCATAATTTCCGATAAAGAACGAAGCGGATATATGAAGCCATATGTGGAGAAAATTGAGACAGAAGCAATGTTTGCTGAAAAGTCATGGGGAACATACACAGTTGTTGATGTGCAGAATGGCTCTATGACAGTAAAGGTATCGATGAAGGCCGGAGAGAGCATGAGCTACCATATGCATCATCATAGAGATGAAGTGTGGACGGTTGTTTCAGGAAAAGGTGTGGTCACTATTGATAGCGAAAAACAGGATGTAAAGGCTGGAGATGTTGTGACAATTAAGGCTGGATGCAAGCATATGGTTGAGGCTATTACTAATCTGGATATTGTTGAAGTGCAGATTGGTAATGAGATTAGCGTTGATGATAAAGAAAAATATTAATGCGACAAATAAATGATTAGGTAAGAATGATGAAAAAAATATTACATATCTCGAAATACTATTATCCTTTTTCGGGTGGAACAGAGCAGATAGCACGTGATTGTGTGAATGCACTTAAAGATGAATATGAGCAAAAAGTAATTGCTTTTAATGATGGCAAAGAAGATGTAAATGACTATGTAGATGGTATAGAGGTTATCAGATGCGGATGCTTCGCAAAGATATCAGCTCAGTCATTGTCAATCTCGTATAAAAAAAGACTACATAACGTCATAAAGACATTCAAGCCGGATATTGTAATATTTCATTATCCTAATCCTTTTGTGGCTCATTTTATTCTTAAAGAACTGAAAAATAATGATATTAAGTTTATCTTGTACTGGCACCTTGACATAGTTCGTCAGAAATTGCTTAGAGTATTCTTTAAGTCACAGAATAGAAAACTGCTTAAAAGGGCTGATAAGGTTATAGCAACGTCTCCTAACTATATAGAAGGCAGTGAATGGCTACAGTTGGTAAAAGAAAAATGTGTAGTCGTCCCTAATTGTATAAACGAAGAACGAATGAAGATTAATAGAAAAATACAAAAAAGAGCAGAAGAAGTAAGATGCGAAAACAATGGCAAAACAATATGCGTAGCAGTTGGGCGACATACAGAATATAAAGGATTTGCATATTTAATAAAGGCAAGTAAATTATTAGATGATAATTTTAAGATATATATTACTGGAAAAGGTGAATTAACTTCTGAATTAAAAAGAGAGGCTGCAGATGATTCTAAAGTAGTATTTACTGGAAGAATAGATGATGATGAGTTGAAAGCATACCTTGTAGCTTGCGATATTTTTTGCTTCCCTTCAATAACAAAAAATGAAGCATTCGGAGTGGCGCTTGCTGAAGCAATGTATTATGGAAAACCATCTGTTACATTCAACATACCGGGATCCGGTGTAAATTATGTTTGTTTAGATGGAGATACGGGAATTGAAGTAGAAAATAGGAACTACATACAATATGCAAAAACATTGATAAGATTGAGTGAAGATAAAGAATTAAAAGAAAAATATGGTAAAAAAGCAAAACAAAGAGTTGAAGAAGAGTTTTTATTTGCTACTTTTAAAAAGAATATAAACTATTTGATTGAGGAGTTGAAATGAATAAAATTAGAGTATTACATCTTGAACTTAGTAACAGAATAGGTGGAATTGAAAAGTTTTTGTTTAATCTTTACAAAGAAATTGATAAAAATAAAGTACAGTTTGATTTTGCTACTACAACTTTAAATACAGCACCATTGGAGAAGAAATTAATTAATTTAGGCGGAAATGTATATCATATACATGCATATAAAAACATTAAGTTATACTATAAAGATATTGAAAAATTAATTTGTAATGGGGAGTATGATGTAATACATATCCATAAAAATTCTGCAACTAATATCATTCCATTTATTGTAATAAAAAGAAATAATATTAAAAGTGTTATTGTTCATTCGCATAATACTAGACCTAGTGTAGGAAACATGACAAAATTTGTTCATTTCATTAATAGAAAATATCTATATAAAAATGCGAAAGTTCATTTAGCATGTTCAACTGAGGCTGGAAAATGGTTGTATGGAAATAGAAAATATGAAGTTATATATAATGGAATTGATATAAATGACTTTGCATTTAATAATAAAAAAAGAATTAACATAAGAAAATCACTTGGAATAGAAGATAGTGATTTTGTGGTCGGGAATATTGGAAGATTTGAAAAACAAAAGAATCATAAGAGAATATTGGAAATTTTTAATGAAATTGTAAAAATAGATCAAAATGCTAAATTGATTTTAGTAGGAGATGGTTACTTAAAAAATGAAATTATAAAATTAATAGAAAAATTAGGATTACAAAAAAATGTAATTTTAACAGGAGTAGTAGATAATGTTAATGAAATTGTATCAGCAATAGATTGTTTTTTAATGCCATCATTATATGAGGGACTTCCTATTGCTGCAATAGAAGCACAGATTTCAGGCGCATCTATTGCTTTATCTGATACAATTTCACCGGAAACAGATATTTTTAATAAGGCAGTGTGGTTTTCGTTAAATGATAAAGATAAAGATATAGCAAGAAAGATTGTTAAAAATAAAATAAAAGACAGAGCAATAGATAGAAGTAAAGTTTTAAAATTTGATGTGAAGTATACAGCTAATAAAATCTTGAATATATATTCTAATCTAATAGAAAATAGGAGTAATATTATATGAACAATGATACAATAGGTGTTATTATTATTAATTATAATGGGGCATCAGATACAAATGATTGTATAAGTAGTATATCCAAATCTATAGGAGTTAATATAATTATATATGTTGTAGATAACAATTCTACACAGGAAGATAGAAAATTGCTTAATAGATCATATAATAATGTAAAATTTATTCTTTTAGATGAAAATTATGGATTTGGAATAGGCAATAATATAGGAATTGATAGAGCTATTAGTGATGGTTGTGAATATATCTTATTAATAAACAATGATACTATTGTAGAAGAAGATGCTATTATAAAAATGTATGAGCATATTAAAAAAAATAATAGAATTGGTATATTAGGGTGCACGATTAATTATTATGATGATAAACAAAAACATTGGTATTATTATGGAAAAATCCTAAAGAATTTAGGAACAGCTAAAAATATAGGTAAAGCTAAAGAATATGGGCTTAACTTTGTTTCGGGATGCTGCATGTTGACAAGAGCAGACATTATTTCAAAGATAGGAATGTTTTCAGAAGATTATTTTCTATACTATGAAGATACAGATCTTTGTATGAGAATGATCAATAATGGTTTTTTGGTAGAAATGGATAAAGATGCATTAATCTATCATAAGGTAGGACAGTCAACAGTACATATGTCGGATATATATTTGTATTATATTATAAGAAATAGATATCTTTTTATACATAAAAATATTAATGGGGTTTCAAAACTTGTAGCATATATATATAGTTTTGCGTCAATGCTATATAAATTATTAAGATATAGAAGAATATCTATTTTATGTGGATTTTTTGATTTCATAAGAGGAAAGGTAGGGAAAAATGAATAATATAGCTTTAATTGGATTTAATACATCGGGAGCTATGGGGGATTGTTTTAATTTTTATATAAAATATTTTTCTGAATATTATCCTAATATTAATTGGCATGTTTTTACAAAAAAAAACTTTGAGATAAACACAAAAAAAGATATAAATGTACATGAGTATAATTATAATAAAAATGTTAGAATTATAAATGAAGTAATAAGATTAAGGAAAGATATTAAAAAGTATAATTTTGATGCGATATTTATAATGACACCTAACTTAGTATTTAATCTAGTAATTGCAAAAATATTTCACAATAAAATAGTGTATTTATTGCATGATCCAATTCCACATGAAGGCGAACCTTTTCTTAGAAAAATGATTTTAAAAATACAAAATTACTATGTTTGTAAAAAGTCATTTCGTATTGTAGTTGCGAGTGAAAATATTAAAGAAATGATATCTAGAAGAAAATTTTATGATAAAACTTCAATAATTGAATTAGGAATATTGGATAATTTAATTTATGATAATATTTGTATTAAAAATAAATCTTATGATATTTTGTTTTTTGGGAGACTTGAAAAGTACAAGGGACTTGGTGTTTTGGCTAATGCACTACGGATATTAGAGAAAAATAATATAAAATGTAATAGTTGCATTGTTGGTAGAGGAAATATTGATGAAAAAATATTTGATGGAATTGATAATTTGGTCAGATATAATGAATACGTTTCTGATAGAAAACTCGCAGAGATAATTGCTAGTTCAAAAGTTGTAGTCCTGCCATATATCAATGCAACAGGATCACAAACGGTTCAGATTTCATATTATTATAAATGTCCTGTGATTGCTTCTGATGTAGGATGCTTTGTTGATTATATAGAAAATAATAAAACTGGATTTTTATTTAAGGCAGGAGATAGCAAAGAACTTGCTATTTGTATTAAAAATTTGTTAGAAATGAAAGAGTATGATATAGGTCAGATGAGAAAAGAAATAAATCGTATTTTAAATGAGAAATTTGATAATTATAAAATTTGTAGTAAGTGGATTAATATTATAAATTAAAATTATAAATGCTAAGTATTAGCTTAAATCATTAGGACAATGATCATGATAAAATTCATGATTTAAAAATAAAGGAAGGATAGTATGGATAATTTGAACCATACAAAAATTAATGAGAGCAACAATTCTTATATATGTATCTTTTTTATTATTGCCTTTAGAGGATTTCCCTTTTGAAAAATATGGAATATGGTCTAATCATTCTGTGTCTTTATTATTTATGCTTCTCTTTTTTATTATCAATATTGATAAAATCCGTATAAGAAGAAAAAATATGAAGCTAATTGGTCTATTTGCAATAGTTTTTTTAATAAGCTTTTTGTTCAGTGTTTTTAAATATAACGCAGATTTTACGGGATGTTTAAAAGAGCTAAATTCTATGATTACATTTATTCCGTATACATTTGGAATGTATTTATTTTATCGAAATAGTAGTTATTTGCAGAAGAAAAGATTAATTAGTGCTACAGTTATAGGATACATTGGAATGTTTTCAGTTGGAATTTTACAATTATTAACCAATGTCATGGGCTCCAATGCGTTAAATGATATATGGGGATATTTAATTGAAGATCCTAGATGGCTAGTTGAGGAAGGTAGATTACAGTTTACTTTAAGTGAACCATCTTATTTTACTTATCATTTTTTCTGTATAATTTTACCATTAAAAAAGTTAGTAAGTGATAATTATAAAAAAATGTATAATATATTTTTGATTATGTATAGCATCTTAGGATTATTTACATTCTCTTCGTTATATTATATATGTCTTATAATTTATATAGTTACAAAAATTTTTGATAACAAAGAAAACAATATAAAAAAATATTTAGGCATATGCACTATTATTATATGTATAGTTGCTGTTTTTATAATGTTAGATTCACATTTATTGAAATTGACAGGGAATGTATATCTTATAAGGTTTGATGATTTGTATCATAGAATTGCTCAAAATCAATTTTCTTTTGATAATATTGGTGGAGATATGTCGTTGTCAACAAGGACGACTTTGCTAGCAATTGGAATATTAGGCTTCTTAAGACATCCTATTTTGGGATATGGATTTGGATATGGGCTTGAAGCATATAAAGATTTAATTTCAACAGTAAATCCTTGGTGGTCAAAAAATAGTGAGTTGATGGCTATGTATTCTCAGCGAGATTATATTTTTTTGGGTGGAATATATACGAATTTACTTTGCGGAGCTGGGATAATAGGATTAATTATAATTTTTTACTTATGCAAGGATATAGTAGGATCTAAATTTGTAAATAATAGTGAAAAAATTACTTTTTTTATTCTTATGCTTCAAACTAATTTAATTGGTATTATACCAGCAATGATTTATTGGGAGTATATACGCATTATAACTGATTTTAATTCAGTAGAATAAGATTGTTTAATAAATTACATTTTTGTTTTATTATGATGTGATTATAAAACTAGAATATTTATAAGTGACTAATTAAAAAATACAGGGAGATATATAAATGAAGATATTTGTATTTGGCGCAAATTGGTATAATCATGGAGATGAGTCAGCGATTAGAGCAATGATAGATCAGTTATTAATAAAATATCCAAATGCGGAGATAAAAATACAGTTTAATCAAGATGATGTTAAAATGCCATATAGTAACTTATGTGTGGTAAAAGGGTTTAAAAGACCATCAAGGAAAAGAGATCCATTAAATTATATCTTGTATATATATGCTATATTAAATAATTGGAAAAGATATATGTTTGTTGGAGATATGAAGAAACGTGTAGATGAATTTTATGATGCAGCAAAATGGTGTGATTACGCAATATATGCACCGGGTGGACCAAGTTTTGGTGATTATTATAGGCAATATGAATTGGTTGAAATGATGATGATACTAAAAGCATGTTCTAAGCCATATTTCTTTTTTGCACCATCGATGGGACCATTTAAACATTATAAAAATCGTATAAAATATGTTTTAGAAAGTGCTGATTATATTTGTATTAGAGAGCCTTTGAGTTTGAGATATATTCGACAGATTGGCGTAAATAATAAGGTAACAATTACTTTAGATTCAGCATTTCAGCATATGTATAATTACAATGAAAATTATAAAAAATTAAATAAAAAAGAAAAATTAGAAAAATTTATTTCGGAGGGAAAAGTTATTGGAATTACAATAACGGATTTACAGTGGCATGAAAAAAAAACTAATTTAGATTTAGAAAGAAAGATAAATAATGCATTTGACAAATTTATAAATTGGCTGATAAATGAAAATTATAAAATCTTATTTATTCCACAATTATTTGGAAAAGATAATGATAGTTCCTATATGAAAAAATTTATGAAAAAAAATTGTGAAATCATTTCTGAGAATGAGGACTGTTATTTTCAACAGTTTATAATTTCAAAATTATATGCTGTTGTAGGGATGAGATATCATAGCAATATTTTTTCAGCAAAAGTTGGAACACCATTTATTTCCGTCGCTTATGAACAGAAAATGAGTGGATTTATGGAGAAAACAGGGTTAGGTGATTATTGTATTAGGATCGAGGATCTTTCTTACCAAAATCTAAAAGAACATTTCGAATTATTGGAGAAAGATTATAATAGATATAAAGATTTTCTTATGCAAGAAAAGAATGAGTTTGTAAAAGAATCAAGGAATACTATGTTGAAATTATGTGAGAGAATAAATATTTATGGTCTAAAATAATATACGTGAAAGGTATGTTAGATTGTATTATCAATCAAGTCCAGGGTTGGATATTTATAAACTATTGATATTAGGTTCTGTTTTGTATATTAACTGTCTGTTTCTTACTGTGGAAAATTCCGGTATAACCTGTCGAATCATGGAGGTTACCAGTTTTAGCTTGGCTTTTTTCTGCCACATACGGTAACCAAGGGGGGGGACGGAAAGATAAGATACCTTATCCGCCGTTCTAGACAGGTATGTAGAGCATGCCACACAAAACAGTTTTGAAACATTTTCAAAATTAGTACTAAATTTTGATTCAATGGTATCAGCTTTAAAGAAATTCGGGCAGTAGTGTTCATATAACTGGAATAATCAACTTTTGTATAGGAATATCCATAATAAAATGTAGTTAATGATTTTTCTGTTAATCCAAATAAAAAATGCTCATATAGAAATCGAATGGAATGTGCAGATTCTAAAGTCTGTATGGATAGTATCAGCAGAAACAAGGAGTCTGCTGTTGGAACAGAAAAAGTCTCAAAATAAATCAAAAAATATTTACGAAGTATACCAATAAATGTTATTCGTAGTATAATGTTTTTGGCGTACAGGATCACTTTCCTTTGTAGTGTTTTAGGCAACCTCATTATATATTAGAAAGTTCTGTACGATATTTTTTTGAAAAAGTTGTAAAGTGATGGTCATATTAAAAAATAATTGGAAAATATGACTACATGGAGAAGAAGATGTCTAGAAAAGAAAACATAATTAACAATACAATTGCATATACACTAGGAAATTTAGGCTCAAAAATTTTAGCATATGTAATGGTACTAGTATATACATTTTATATTAATACTTCTGACTTAGGGTATTATGATGTTATTTTATCGTCAATTAGCTTATTACAACCAATTGCTTTATTAATGTTAGATGATGGAATATATCGATGGCTTATTGATGGAAATAATGAAACTCGTAAAATCATAATATCAACATGTTTAAAAATTGTTAATATTATTACATGTGGAATCATTATAATATGGATTATAATAAATATTAAATTTAAATTACCATATTTTTTTCTAGTTGCCATTTATTTTTATTCATGTATGATTTATCAGATTGTTTTGAGTATAGTTAGGGGGTTAGGGAATAGTAAATTATATGCAACTAGTGGATTGTTTAATAGTTTTATCTTACTATTATGTGAAATTGTAGGTATTGTTGTATATAATCAGGGTATAAAGGCCCTTTTTATTTCAAATATTATAGCTAATTTTCTGACTATTATATCAATTTGTGTCATTCAGTCAGAATTTAAGCTTAGTATAAGATATAGTATTGATAAAAGCTTGGCATTTGATATATTAAAATACTCCATTCCAATAATACCTAATAATTTATGTTGGTGGATTGTAAATTCATCAGACAGATATATAATATTATTTTTTTTAGGAACTACATATAATGGTATATATTCAATATCAAATAAATTCCCAACAGTTATTTCTACAGTAACCTCTATTTTTTACTTATCAATACAAGAAACGATAATAAAAGAATATAATTCAGAAGATAGAGATTTGTTTTATACTAATATTTTTAAAAAATATTATAGGATGCTTTTTGGAATGGTCTTATGTGGAATCCCGATTACCCGTATTGTAATACAATTCTTGGTAAGTAGTGAATATGAGAATGCTTGGTATTTTACAGGAATATTATATATTGCAACTGTTTTTAGTGCACTCAGTTCCTTTTTGGGAATTGGTTATCAGATAGCGAAGGAAACTAGAAGAAGTATTAATTCAACTGTTTTTGCTGCAATTTTAAATATTGTTGTTAATGTTACTTTAATAAGATATTGGGGGTTATATGCTGCAAGTATTTCTACTTTAGTTTCTTATATTTTTTTGTTTTTAATAAGAATAAAACATTCAAAAAAATATTTTTGTCTATTTGTTGATTGGAAGGATTTTATTTTTCAATTTATGATATGTGTAATTATGGTAATATACACATATTTTACTAATAGAATTGTATGGTTATTTGGGATATTTTTGGGCTGCTTAATTTATTTTATTTATTTGAATAAAGATATAATTTATATATTTATAAAAAAGATAAGAAGAGGTTAGAAATATGAAATTACATTATTCTAGTGAAAAGAACATACAGATATTAATTTCGTTATTGAAGAAGAATAACATTTCAAGAGTCATTGTTAGTCCAGGGTCAGCTAATGCTAATTTTGTAATTAGTATACAGCAAGATGATTTCTTTGAAATTTATTCTTGTATTGATGAACGGTCTGCTGCATATATGGCATGTGGTCTAGCGGCAGAGAGTCAGCAACCAGTTGTAATATGTTGTACTGGTGCTACGGCGTCTAGAAACTATATGCCCGCATTAACAGAGGCTTATTATAGAAAATTACCGCTAGTAGCAATAACTGCAACAAAAAATGTTAATTTAATAGGAATGAATATAGATCAAATGATAGATAGGACAAGTATTCCGAATGATATATCAATATGTTCCGTTCATCTTCCTTCAGTTACTGATGCAAATAGTGAGTGGGAATGTATGCTAAATGTTAATAGAGCATTACAAGAATTAAAGCGAAATGGTGGAGGACCAGTTCATATTAATTTAACTACAAATTATAGTCAAGATTTTTCTGTGTTAGAATTGCCAGATGTGAATTCTATAAATAGATTATTTATAGAAGACAACTTTCCTTTATTACGTGGACGAAGAATTGCTATATTTGTTGGATCACACTTTTATTGGGATGATAAATTAAGGGAGGCTGTAGATACATTTTGTGAAAGATATAATGCAGTTGTTTTATGTGATCAGACAAGTAATTATAAAGGAAAATATGGGATTTTTTTTAATTTAATTACCATACAACAGGAATATAGCTCTAAGAGCATGAGGTTTGATGTAATTATTTATTTGGGGGATGTATCTGCTTCTGTTCCACCTTTATGTAATGAGTTGTGGAGAGTGAACATAGACGGAGAATTTAGAGATTTAAATAAAAGACTAAAGTATGTATTTCAAATGAAAGAATATGCTTTTTTTGAAAAATATAATGAGTTATCTGATGAATACGAGTTAAGTTTATTTGATGAAATTTCACATGAATATAACGAAATATATGATATTATGTGCAAAAGAAGTGATGAGTTTGGTTTTTCATCTATTTGGGTTGCTTATAATACATATAATAAATTGCCGGATAATAGTGTCTTACATTTAGGAATACTGAATTCGTTAAGAAGTTGGAATTTTTTTAGAAATAACAATATAATTGGAGCTTTTTCAAATACTGGAGGATATGGTATAGACGGATGTGTTTCTACAATGATAGGTGCCTCATTAGCATATCCAAACCGAATTTTTTATTGCATTGTTGGAGATTTGGCTTTTTTTTACGATATGAATTCATTAGGCAACATTAATATCGGTAGTAATATAAGGATAATTTTAGTGAATAATGGTTTGGGAAATGAATTTAAAAATAATCTTAATCCACAGCAAAAGGCAGGAATTGGTGAAGACGCAAATAGGTATATTGCTGCTAAAGGACATTATGGAAATTTGTCTAAGACGCTTGTTAAAAACTATGCAAAAGATTTAGGTTTTAGATATTTATCGGCAAAAGATAAGACTGAATACAACAAAATTATTCCAGAGATTATAAGCGAGAATATAGGAGATAGTCCATTATTGGTTGAGTTGTTTATTGAAGATATGGTAGATGCGGAAGCAATAAATCTAATACAAAAATTAAAAAAGGATACGTGTACAATTGTAAAATCAACGATTAAAGATGTAATAGGCAATAATGGAATAAGAGTTATTAAAAAATTTATAAAAAAAGAGGAAACATAGCATGAAAATTTTAGTTTTAGGTGGAACGGGGGCAATGGGAACATCTCTAGTGGACTTGCTTTCTAAAAATAATGAAAATGATGTAATTGTAACTACTAGACAAAAAATCTATTCAACAAAAAAAAATTTAAAATATGTAACTGGAAATGCAATGGATTTTGAATTTATTAAACAATTGATAAATGAGGTATATGATGCTATTATTGATTATATGGTATATGAGGTAGATGATCTTGAGAATAGATTGTCATTTTATCTGACATGGACAAAACAATATTTCTTTTTTAGTTCTTGTAGGTGTTTTGCGGATTCTAATTGTCCGATAAATGAGAAATCATCAAAATTGATAGATGCATGTAATGACACATATTACTTAAATTCTAATGAATATGCGATAAAGAAATGTAGAGAAGAGGAATTATTTAAAAAAATTAAGAGAAAAAATTGGACTATTGTTAGACCGTATATTACATATAATATTAACAGATTGCAGCTTGGAACATTTGAAAAAGAACAATGGTTGAAAAAAGTTCTGTGTGATAAAGAAATAATTTTTCCTATGGATATTGGAGAAAAATATACAACGATTACATACGGAGAAGATGTTTCAAAATTAGTTATAAAATTAATAGGAAATAAAAAAGCTTATGGTGAATCAATTAATATAACAACTTCTGAATATCATAAATGGAATGAAATATTGCAGTATTATAAAACTATTATTGAAAATAAGACAGGTAAGAAAATTAAAATTAAATATATAAATAATTCAGATAGTCTTTCAAAGGTATGGAAACCTGAGCAAATTAAATATGACAGATTATATAATAGAATATTTAGTAATGATAAATTATATTCAATAGTGGGAGAGTATGAATTTAAGAAAGTCTTTGAAGGGCTAGAAGGATGCGTTTCACAATTTATAGAAAACCCAACATGGATAGAGGATAAGAATTGGAGATTTGAAGGGTGGTATGATAGAAAGACAAAAAATTTTACAAGATTATCTGAAATTAAAGGGGTAAAGTCAAAAATTAAATATATCTTATATCGTTTTTTGATATGAAGTTTGTTTCTAATTAGTGACTGCTTAACAACACGCTACATTTTTGGCGTTGTTGTTTTGAATATTAATCAGAATTAATTCATGCTATTTGTACCTTGAAAACGATATCGAAAAATAAGCGCAAAAGAGATTTGCTCATTCGATCTACATTTAATACTTTTTATCAATGGTGTCCCCGAAAACTTTTTCCGCTTTTTTAATCCAGCGGTTTTCCAGATTCATTTTTAACCCGACGGGCTGATTGAAATCTGCAAGTCCAAGCTGATGATATCGTTCAAATTTATACATGAGTTGACTTCTAGGTCCAAGTTTTTTATAGCAATTTATATATTTTCCCGCAGTTATTATACTATTTTTTAATGGAAAACATAGTATTTTTAAGGGATTTATGTGTATTTTTATAGAGCAGCCATTAATTTTATAAATTTTCAGTTTCATGTATTGTTTAGTAATTTAGGGTATTATTTAGAAAATATAGTGCATATTAGAGCTTTTACAATAATTGATTCAAAAAATCTGTAATTATTAAATCTGCATTAGGTATTAATTAAGTAAAAGCTAGAATAATTTTTGTTGCAACTTAATTAACTAAGGGTATATATTATATTAAGAAGGGATGCGAATGACATCAAGTGCTTAAAAAATATGAACTTCCAATAAATGTACAACTAAAGGTGATATGACCGCATAAATGCATGGTTCTCTCTAAAAAGATAGGTGAATCAATAGTCGTAAAAAAAATAAAAATTTACACCATATTTCATAAAAAGTCTGTAATTATAGGATGTTTTTATGTTTAGTTGTAACAATCAATGGAACTTCACAAAAAAATACATTTATAAACTTAATTAGGAAATTATATTAAATGAAAGATGTGGGTGAAAATGGAATATACAAAATATAAAAAAATTATTAAGATTTATAGTCGAATAATAGTTATTATTTCTATAGTAGGTTTTATTTTAACTGATTTTAATATTAATGTATATGCATATAATCAGGAAAATGCATTGGTATATCAGGTACTGGCTGTAACAAGCCAGCCGACAGATAAAAGCGGAAAAGCCGGGGACAAGGTAACATATGAGGTAAAGGCTGACGGAACAGGACTTTCATACCAGTGGCAGTACAAGCTGCCAGGAGAGAGCACATGGAAAAATTCAGGTGCGTCAAGTGCAAAGGCTTCAAAATTCACGGTAGACATAGGAAGTGACAGCAGTTTCAAGGAAAGAAAATACCGCTGCGAGATAAAGGATAGCACAGGCAAGACGGTATATACAAACGAGGTATATCTGCATGTGGTCCAGGTACTGGCTGTAACAAGCCAGCCGACAGATAAAAGCGGAAAAGCCGGGGACAAGGTAACATATGAGGTAAAGGCTGACGGAACAGGACTTTCATACCAGTGGCAGTACAAGCTGCCAGGAGAGAGCACATGGAAAAATTCAGGTGCGTCAAGTGCAAAGGCTTCAAAATTCACGGTAGACATAGGAAGTGACAGCAGTTTCAAGGAAAGAAAATACCGCTGCGAGATAAAGGATAATGCCGGCAAGATTGTATATACAAACGAGGTATATCTTCATGTGATTAATCAAGAGGAATGGGAACTTCCGATACAAAAAATATCTTGATTAATATTATTATAGGATAATATTGTAGGTGATGAGTTATATTATTAGTTTGTAAAATTTGTGAGATAATGTAGAGAGTAAAGAAGTGCAAAAATTAAGCCTGTCCATCTTTAACTTTAGGATTTTAGATAAGGTGAAGGGGAAACTCTATATTTGTAAATAATAATAAGATCATCTAAGGTAAAAAAGTTTGGTTCTATGGTCTGTGTTGGGGGGGGATTCCTTGAATCACACCCCCATTACTTGATTTTGAAAGTAAGAACAAAATATTTCAATGTGAAGTTCCATTGATTTTTACAACTAATCATAAAAACATCCTATACTTACTGGTTTTTTATGGAATATGACGCGATTTTATTAATGTGTATTTACGACTATTAATTTACCTACATTTTTACAGAGAACCCATTAAATTTTTTATAAAACTATTATTATATAATGCGAGGAAAACTATGATAATTAACTTGTTGATTATCAAAAGAAGAAAGAAAAATGAATGATAATATTATTTTGGACACAAATGCATTTGTTTATTTAATGAATATTGAACAAGGTAAAACAAATACTATGTGTATTGAAAAGAAAACGGTTGATGACAAAAGATTTTATTGGTTATGTAGAAATGCAAATCATCTTTTTATAACAGGACAAAGCTTATATGAATTATTTTGGCAGAGCATAAGAAATACAAACGATTTTCAAGACTTTGCAGTGTTGTATGATGCTATAGCTAAATATAGACGTATTTACAATGTTAATTTTTCAGTATTAAATGATGTAGATGGAATATTTGATTTGAAATTATTCCAAGAACAATATAAAAATAACAAAGTGGATACTAGGTATTTTATTGAGCAAAAAAGAAGATATGAATGTAAAAAAATAAAGATATTATTATATACGCTATATATATCTGCAATAGCGACTATACTAGACTATTATAATATATATATACCAGAAAGCTATTATGGTAATATTACAAACTATATAGAGAGCGAATTGAATGAAATATCAAAAAAATATTATAGTAAAATAGGAATAAGCAATAGGGATTATGACAAAAAGATTGAATTAATATTAGGTAAAGTATGGAATGATACCATTAATGAAATAGCAATTAAAGAAAATATATTACTCAAAAAATTTCCAGAGGTTGAATACAATGGTAGTGGAACGGATTACATGCATAAACTATTTTTTGAGATAAAAAAATTTGATTCAAGTATTTTTAGAAGATTCGATGAAACTTTAGATGAGATAGTGGAAAATCTAAAACTAAGACGAGGAGGAAAAGAAGAGAGTTGTTTATATCTAAAAAGAATTTGTAAACGTTCTATTTATGATAGGGTAAAAATCAGAAAAAATGATGGTATAGACTATTCGATTATGACATGTTTGGCCAAAGAAAAGATTATCAACGAAACAGATAAAGATATAGATTTGATAAATACGTTTTCATTAACGTTTGATGCTAATTTATATAATTTTTCAAAAGAAAATAGTGTTTTGTATAAGAAAGAGATTTATGATGAATTGTTGAAATAGATGGTTTTGGAGGCTTACCCCCAAATTGACCATATGGCGCTCTGACCCAATTAAATTTTAATTATATCATTTAAACAATCTTAATGAATTTAATAAAAATACATAAGTGAATGCGAACAATTTGGACATTCATTAGGTACAGAGCCAAAACTTAAGACAATATCTTTCTATAGGTGCCATAAACAAGGCACATCAGAAAGTGAATAGAAAATCATCAGTGATGAGATTACTCAGAAATTTGGTTAGAAGTGAAATAATAGGAACATTAAACTTTTACTTTTTATAGGGTGGATTATGAAGGATAGAAACAATTATTTATTATTACATTTTTTAGTAGCTGCTTTGATGGCTATTGTTGGCATTTTATGTATGTGGCTTGGAAATACATTTGTAAGTAATATTGGTTCAGTATTATTGATTTCTGGAATATATACTATTCTTGACAACATGTTATTGAAAAAATCTTTAATTGATTTAGTTATACAAAAGGTACAATTGGATCAGGAAATCGATAGTTCTGGACTTATAAAGTTAGATTCGACATTGACAAATATTAATTATAAGGAATTATTGGAAAATGCAAAATCTAATATAGATATTGTACATAATTATGCGAGAACGTGGACAACAAACAATTTTGATTTTATTAAAGAAACAATAATGAATAGTGAATGTCATCTAAGAGTTGTATTATTAAATCCTGATTCTCCGTTTGTGCCTGCACTCGAGAATCATTATGGGTATTCGGAAGGACAACTTAGTGATTTGATAGTGGAGGTATCTAATAAATGGATATCATTATATGGAGAGGTTGAAGAAAAAAGAAAGAAATGTAATAGTAAAAGAAATAATTCAAGTTCATATAAAAATAAAAAGTGTGGTACAGTAGAATTGTATTATTTTAATGGTCAGCCAACAAACTCTATTTATAGAATAGATGATAAAATTATTGTTGTTAGTTGCAAGAATTCAAAAATAAAGAGTATTCATTTACCCTATATGATATTTAAGAATAATGAGTCTAACGGAATGTATAAGACATATTTAGGTGAAATTGATAATATTATAAACGAAGCAACAAAAGTGGATTTGGAGAATAAAAATGTTACAAATAATTGAGAAAGAAACAGATCTGTCAGAAAAAGAACTTAATCTAATTAATGATCGGGGGGTTGTTAGTATTGATACTGAAACAACAGGCTTAAATTATTTGGAAGATAAATTATGTACTATCCAATTATATGTCGAAGATTATGGGATAATTATAAAATATAATAATTGCCTAGATTATCCAAGATTAAAAAGTGTTCTAAACTCCTCGGATGTAACTAAGATTTTTCATAATGCAGTCTTTGATGTGTCTTTTTTAATGAAAAATTTTCAAATGGACTCATTTGGTAAATTAGTTTGTACTAAAATTACTTCAAAACTGGTAAATGGAATGTCTCATAATAATTCGTTAAAACCTTTATTAAAAGAATATCTTAATATAGAAATAGACAAGTCGCAACAGCTATCGAATTGGGGAATAAGATCTTTGAGTTTAGAACAAAGAAATTACGCAATAAACGATGTAAGATATTTGTTGCCATTATGGGAAAATTTATATGAGGAATTAAAAAATAAAGGACTAGAAAATGTTGCAGTTAATTGTTTTAGATTTATACCCAATTATAAAAAATTATTGGATATGGGGATTAATAATATTTTTAATTATTAGCATGTTCGGTAAAATATTATATTGAGATACAACTTGAAAGATTGAAAAGTATGTATGATAAGAAAGATATACAATATTTTAGTTAATAAAAAAGAAAGAGAGACAAACATATGAATTACAACGAAGAGTATAAATGCTGGCTTACATCAGCAACAGCCGATGCAGACGTAGCAGCAGAGCTTAAAGCAATAGAAAATGATCCAGCAAAGATAGAGGATGCTTTTTACAGAAACCTCGCATTCGGTACAGGTGGTCTCCGAGGCACAATAGGAGCCGGAACCAACCGCATGAATGTATATACAGTGGCAAAGGCTTCACAGGGCCTTGCAAACTATCTCGTAGCAAACTTTGATGCACCATCAGTATCCATCGGTTATGACAGCCGTATCAAGTCTGATGTGTTCGCAAAGGTTGCAGCATCTGTATTTGCCGCAAACGGCGTGCAGGTCAATATCTGGCCAAAGCTTCTTCCGGTGCCAACCGTGTCATTTGCCACAAGATATCTCGGCACATCCGCAGGTGTCATGATCACAGCCAGCCATAACCCTAGCAAATACAACGGATACAAGGTTTACGGCGCTGACGGCTGCCAGATTACAACAGAGGCAGCGGCAGAGATTCTTGCCGAGATAGAGAAGCTTGATATCTTTGCAGATGTAAAGCAGTCTGATTTTGAGTCCGGTGTTGCAGAGGGTCAGATTAAATATATTTCCGATGATGTGCTCACAGCCTTTGTTGAGGAGGTTAAAAAGCAGTCCCTTCTCAATGACAGCGTAAAGGTGGACAAGAACGTGGCAATCGTTTACTCACCTCTTAACGGAACTGGTCTTAAGCCGGTGCTTCGCACATTAAAAGAGACAGGCTACACAAATATCACAGTAGTAAAGGAGCAGGAAAATCCTGATGGCAATTTCCCTACATGTCCATATCCAAACCCTGAGATTAAGGAAGCTATGTCACTCGGTATGGAGTATGCAAAGAAATGCAATGCAGATCTTTTTCTTGCAACAGATCCTGACTGTGACCGTGTAGGTATCGCAGTAAAGAACGATGCAGGAGAGTATGTACTTCTTTCAGGAAATGAGACAGGTATGCTCTTACTTGATTATGTGTGCCAGAGAAGAGTTGCAATGGGCACAATGCCAAAGGACCCTGTGCTCTGCAAGACAATTGTTACAATCGATATGGCAGACAGAATCGCAGCCGATTACGGTGTAAGAACAGTTAACCTGCTCACAGGTTTCAAGTTTATCGGAGAGCAGATTGGACGATTAGAGAAAGAGGGAAAAGCTGACTCATACATCTTTGGTTTCGAGGAGAGCTATGGCTACTTAAGCGGCACATATGTGCGCGACAAGGATGCAGTTAATGGGGCATATCTCATCTGTGAGATGTTTGCTTACTATAAGACACAGGGCATCAGCCTTATTGACAAGCTTAATTCTCTCTATGAGAAATACGGCTACTGCCTCAATACTCTCCATTCTTACGAGTTTGACGGCTCTGCAGGCTTTGCAAAGATGCAGGATATCATGGCTGAGTTCCACAAGGGGCTCGATACAATCGGTGGCAAGAAGGTTATCGAGTGCCAGGATTACAGCAAGGGACTTAACGGACTTCCTAAGTCTGATGTGCTTAAGTTTATGCTTGAGGGCAACTGCTCAGTGGTTGTGAGACCTTCAGGTACTGAGCCGAAGCTTAAGACTTATATTTCTGTCAGTGCAGTGAATAGAGATACTGCAGAGAAGGAAGAACAGATTATATGCGATGAGCTTGCTAGAAAATTCGTGTAGAGGCTATAACTTCTCAAATGATTTTGATTTCCGGTCCAATAGTTTTTGGACTGGAAATTGAGGTAAGTAGAATATAAATAAATTACTACAAGTGATAAATATACTGAAAGTAGATGAAAACATATGAAACCAATTATTTTTTTACATCCTGTTTTTAAGCAGATGATATGGGGTGGCAACCGTCTCGCCACTGATTTTGGGTATGATATTCCGAGCGATAATACCGGTGAATGTTGGGGCATTTCAGCGCATCCAAACGGAGATGACAGTATAGCCAATGATTGCTATGCCGGTATGACACTTTCACAGCTTTGGGATGAGCATCCGGAGCTGTTCGGCAATATTGAAGGCGACAGATTTCCACTACTCATCAAGATAATTGATGCTAAGGACAATCTGAGCATACAGGTGCATCCATATGATGAGTATGCTGCAAAGAATGAGAATGGTTCTCTTGGCAAGACTGAGTGCTGGTACATCATAGATTGTCCTGATGACGCAAAGCTTGTGGTGGGGCATAATGCAAAGACTCACGAGGAGCTTTCAGATATGATTCATGATGGCAGATGGGATGAGTTCATCCGCTATGTCCCTATCAAAAAGGGCGATTTCATCCAGATCGACCCGGGCACAGTGCACGCAATCACAAGTGGCTGCATGATTCTTGAAACCCAGCAGAACAGTGACATCACATACCGTGTATACGATTATGACAGACTCACAAATGGTAAGCCGAGAGAGCTTCATGTGGATAAGAGTATTGATGTCATCATGGTTCCGGCAAAGTCCACAGAGGACAGTGTCATGGACACCAATAATCTCCCACAGAATAAGTGGAACAAGCTTATTGAGTGTGAGTATTATAAGGTTTATAAGCTTGTGCTTGATGGTGAGCTGGAGTTTGAACAGAGCCATCCATTCCTTAATATGAGTGTGCTTGACGGAGAGGGCACTGTGAATGGACAAAGAATCAAGAAGGGCGACCATTTCATAATTCCGGCAGGGTTTGGGAACGTGAAGCTGGAGGGAGCGATGGAAGTTATTGCTTCGTGTGTGTAATAGATTATTTTAATCGATAAAAACTTTATAGCCGGATTAAGATTTGATATCATGTATGAGCTGCTTTGCATAGCGGGCAGCCTGCATGATATGTTTTTTCTCTTTGTCTGAGCAGTCCGGCATTATGTCTGTAAATTCTTTATAATATGGTTCTTTGTCGTAGGTTATTTCTCCAAATAAAATTGCATCGGTTGAGACAGATAGGGCATGGTTTGAAAGAAAGATGTGCAAAAAAATAGTCAACCCCAGGAGCAAAGGAATTCTAAGCGTTTAGATGCCTACTCCCATTCGGGAACCCAGCTTTTTTCCGTCACAAGTTGACTGCATCTATTATAATATGATCACATGAAATAATCAATGAAATAAAAAATGTTAATGTTAATGTTAAGATGATTCTTTTCTATAGGTATTTACTTTTAATGTCAACATTATATAATGATAAATAGATTGGTGTTTTATATTGTTAAGCAAACAAGATGGGAATCTAAGGGGATTGTTAAGATGAGTATTGATGAATTGATAAGTATAATTGTTGAGCCATTACTTGCATTTATAGGTCTTGTTATTACATTTTTACAGTTAAAAGATGATAGGAGAGGGAAGAAGATAGAAGAGAGTATGATTCAAAAAGAAGAAGAAGAAAGGTTGATTATTGCTGACTTAGTTAAGCATTCCGACTCCTATCTTGAATTACTTAATAAGTTTTCTGAACAGATAAATTTTATAAACTCAAAGGCAGAAGTGCCTGGTGCAGGAATAGAAATGCTACAGAGTATTATAGATAATGGTAAAAAATTATGTAACGACTATAGTTTTGTTCGAAATGAACTTCTTGAAATATATAAAAGAATATTGCAGAATGAGGAACGATTTAGTTTATCATATGGTTTTGACAGATATATAGAAGCGTTTCGTGTTATTTGTCTTGATAGTTCGATAGAGCAGTCAATGATAAAGTCTTATAATAATATTGTGGAGTATGTAGAGCAGCATAGGGATAGTTTTGAAGCAGATTATTTAATCTCTTTGATGAATGAACATATGCATGCAGAGCTTGAATGTTTAAAACAATTAAATGAAATTAAATTATATGTATTGGAAATAAAACTTAAATACGAATAAATAAAAGGGAATTATACAATGTTTGATTTTTTATTGACATATAAAATTGAGATATCTGCTGCTATAATATCTTTAATTGTAACCATTTGTACATTAATAATAACACATTTTTTAGATTATCAAAAAATGATTTTTGCTGAAAAAGCAAAAATTGTTGGAGAATTATCAAAGCAAAAATATGAAGGTATTGCAAAGATTAGAACGGAGATAGAAATATTATCACGTTATGAGAATTTATCTTTGACAGAAGAACGTGATTCATTAATTCCTGAAAATGTTGGAAAGAAGATTTATACTCCTGCGGCTTGCTTTGATTATAAATCACTATCAAATATTTCCTGTAAACTTAATGATTTACATAGTGAATATGGCCACTGTTTACGTCATCGGTCAGTTATATATCTCATATATATTAGAAATTTTTTCTTTGATTATACTGTTAAGTGGTTGGAAACGGGGTATCTGGATGAAGAATTACGTTGGGCAAGTGTACCTCTTTACAATTCAATCCATCATTGGTATAAAATTTTTGATAAAGAATTAATAAGTTCTATGAATAGAGTAAGTACTAAATATTACGCTCATTCCGGAATTGTATACAATTTTCTTTTATATTTTTACGGATTATATTTTAAAAGTTCTTTTCCATATAAATATTTGAATGATGAATCAAGTATTCTTAATCAAATGATTAATCAAAGAGATGAAATTATAGCTAATTATGAAGAAGAGATAGTAAAGAACTCTGATGAAATATAAACTTAAATACAAAGCTGACTTGAAAAAGTAAATTCCATCGTGATTTAAATTTTGCTGATTTAACGCGAGATTTTTGGTAAACGCCTCATAGTCAGTATATAGAATACTTTATGATTTTTGGAGATAATAGACTTAACAAGAATAGTTAGTGTATTCATGTTAACTGTATGTTGAGAGCTACTAATGTGATAAAATTATCGTAGATACAGATGAAAAGCATTACTATAGAATTATAAACAATAATGAAAGTACAGGAAGGAGAATTTTATTTATGAAAGAAAAGCAAAGAAAGATAATGGGATTGATTATATCGTTTGTTATGATAATTACGATAATGCCGCAGACTATTTGGGCGAGTGATGCGGGAACTCGTGAAGATGCTGTCAAATGGGCATATGCGCAAGAGGGAAAATTTCTTGATTATGATAAGGTATATGGAGCACAATGTGTAGATTTGGTTCATTACTATTATGCCTATTTTGGTAAAGCAAGTTATGCTACAGGAAATGGTTGTGATTTTGTCAACAATAAATTGCCGGATGGATGGACTAGAATAAAAAACACTGCGGATTTTGTACCGCAACCTGGAGATATTGCAGTTTGGGGTAAGGAATTGAGTCAATATGGACATGTTGCTATTATTTTATCAGCTGATGCTCACTCTTTTGTTTCTATGGATCAAAACTGGCCAAGAGGTAGTGCGTGTAAAAAGGTTACACATAATTATAATAAATTTTGGGGCGTTATCAGACCAAATTTTTCGGAACCACCTTCAGATCCCCCAACCTACTCCAACTTCTGGGTAGACCATTACCTATTTGATTTGTCTGAGACGGTATCATTCACTGCTGTGGCATCGGGAGCAGACAATTATACAATAGGAATCGACAAGACCGGTGTTGGTCGTGTTGTGACAGAAGGTTGTGGAAGTACGTATACTATTTCAGCTGACAGGCTTGGAGCAGGAGAATATTCGGCATATATGACGGTTGCAAATAGTGCGGGATATGTTGATACTTACAAGGTATATTTTGTTGTAGTTGAAAAATGTAATTTTGGTGATAAATTTTCAGCAAGGATTCAGAATATAGGAACCGGATGCTATATTACAAACAAAGATAGCAAAATCGTTGGAGCTCCTGAGAGCGGATATAATGATCAGATATGGTTTTTTAATAAGTGTTCAGATGGTTCATACACTATCATGAGTCAGCTTGATGGTCTCATGATGGATGATGAATGGGACAGCGATGTTCCGGCAGGAGCTGATATTCGCGCATGGAGTGCTACGGGACAAGATAAGCAGAGATTTAACATATATTATATGGATGATGCATTTTATATCCGACCAGCAAATACCAAAACTCTTGTCGTGGATATGGGAGCAGGAGAGCCATATAATGTGGCATGCTACAACCTTTCAAGGAATGCTGGACAGCAGAAATACAGGTTTGACATGGTTGGCATGGGCGATTATATTCCATACGGACTGGGAGATGAATTTTATGCACAGCTCAGATGTCAGGGAACAAATTTATATGTAACAAATCAAAGTGGTAATGTAGCAGGCGCTGTGGCAACAGCTGATGACAGTCAAATATGGAAATTTATGAGACAGTCAAATGGAGCCTACGTTATTCAGAATACATTGGATGGTTCATATATAGATGTAGAAAATTCAAATGATGCAAATAAGACCAATTTCCTTTCGTATAATGAATATACAGGCAACAGGAATCAGCAGTTCTATTTCTATGAAATGGACAATGCTTTTTATATAAAACCTTTAATCAGTAATACCAGGGTAATGGATATGCAGTCAACTGCTCCATACAATGTGGCACTATGGGATAAGGGAAACGACTGGGGACCGCAAAAGTTTGATGTGATAAAAGTCAGCCATAGTGATGACAACATGAGTAAACCGGTTGAGACATCGTATTTTAAAGGACATAAATATGAACTCTATAATGAATCAATGACCTGGGAGTCGGCTAAGCTCTTTTGTGAGAAAAAGGGTGGACATCTTGTTACTATTTCAGATGAGAAAGAGAATGAATTTGTTAATGGCATGAGATGCCGTAACCTATCAACTGATTATCAGCAGAGTATATGGCTTGGAGGTTCTGATACAGCAAATGAGGGAACATGGTCTTGGATTACAGGTGAACCGTTTACGTACAGTAACTGGGAACCAAATGAGCCTAATGGTGGAACCACGCAGAATTATCTTCAGATGTATTCATCAGGTAACTGGGATGATGTGCAGAATGAAGCTGGCAGATTTGTGGTATGTGAATATGATTCGGTACAACCAAAGCTGACACCTGTTGCCAGTTCGCTCAGTCTGAGTGATAATATTGGATTTAATATTTACATGCAGATATCCGATGATGTGCTGAGTGATGATGGTGCAATGATGATTATTACAAATTCGGATGGAAATGTAATTAAGAAGCCGATTTCATCATATGAGACAACAACATATCAAGACAAATCGGTAAAAAAAATAGTCAGTATGGTACCTGCAGCAAAGATGTCTGGAAAGCTTTCATTTAAAATTTTAAAATCAGATGGAACAGAAAGCAGTAGTTATATATGTTCAGTTATGGATTACGCAAATGAAATGATTAAGAAAGCCAATACTGATGCTGAGTGTAAAAAGGCACTTCCTCTAGTAAAGGCAATGCTGAACTATGGAGCCTATTCTCAGATATATTTCGGTGAGGACAAAACAAATCTTGCAAATGCCATATTAAAAGATGATAATACTGCAACGATAAAGAGTGAGGATATAATAAAATCTATTACATACAGTGAGCAGGGGCTTTTTAGCAATAAAGATTTAGAGTATATGGGCTCATCACTTATATGTGAATCAGATACCTCATTAAAGCTGTATTTTAACAATAAGAATAAGCTAACAGAGAAGCAGATAAAGAGTAGATATGATATCAGCACACTTGACAAAAACAAGCATGATTATGATACCGGTGTTGACGGAAGCATTTTCTGGATAAAGATAAAAGGCATAAAACCCGCAGAACTCGGTAATGTATATGGAGTAAACCTGGTATCTGATGAGGGTTCAGTTATTGTGGAGACAAGTCCATATGTGTATGTGAAAAAGGCATTGGGGTCTGGTGATAGCAGGCTGCAGAATCTGTGCAAAGCAATGTGGGCTTATGGACAGGCTGCAAGGGAGTATGAAAAGTAGTGTTCGAGAAAGGAGAATTTTATTTATGAAAGAAAAACAAAGAAAGATAATGGGATTGATTATATCGTTTGGTATGATAATTACGATAATGCCGCAGACTATTTGGGCGAGTGATGCGGGAACTCGTGAAGATGCTGTCAAATGGGCATATGCGCAAGAGGGAAAATTTCTTGATTATGATAAGGTATATGGAGCACAATGTGTAGATTTGGTTCATTACTATTATGCCTATTTTGGTAAAGCAAGTTATGCTACAGGAAATGGTTGTGATTTTGTCAACAATAAATTGCCGGATGGATGGACTAGAATAAAAAACACTGCGGATTTTGTACCGCAACCTGGAGATATTGCAGTTTGGGGTAAGGAATTGAGTCAATATGGACATGTTGCTATTATTTTATCAGCTGATGCTCACTCTTTTGTTTCTATGGATCAAAACTGGCCAAGAGGTAGTGCGTGTAAAAAGGTTACACATAATTATAATAAATTTTGGGGCGTTATCAGACCAAATTTTTCGGAACCACCTTCAGATCCTGTCACAACTACACCATCCATCTGGAAAAACAGTGACAGCTATACGGTAGGAAATTCGGCAACATTAACCTGGAACAGTGTAGATAATGCAACAGGATATTGGTTTTCAGTCTGGTATAAGGGGGAACAAATTGTTACAACTCAGGTTTCAGGAAGCTCGGAGTATACATTAAATAATCTGGGAGAGGGAGAGTATACTGCTTTCATAACCGCTTATAATGATATCAGCAGTAAGCAGGGCTCTGTGACCTTTAGGGTAAATTATGTTTCTGGCGAGCAGACGATTCCAAACGGTAGATATCAGATATGCTCTGCTTTGGACAATTCATCTGTTATATCTATTTCAGGCGCATCAACGGATGATGAGGCAAATGTATTGTTATATGCAAACGAGAGACACGATAATCAGTATTTTGATTTTGAATATTTGGGAGATGGATATTATAAAATAACTGCAAAACATAGCGGAAAGGTACTGGATGTTTATTGGGAAAAGATGGAAGCAGGAGCAAACGTTCAGCAGTACTATTGGAATAATGGTGATAATCAACAGTGGGTAGTTAAAGATGCAGGTGATGGATATTTTTACATTATATCAAAAGCGAATAGTTTGTATATGGATGTGTATGGAGGTGTAGCGTCGAATGATGTCAATATTGATACATATACGGGACATGGAGGAACCAGCGAAAAATGGAAACTGATTCCAGCAGGTGAGCAGTCTGTTGCTGACGGAAAATATCAGATATGTACTGCTTTGGACGACTCAAGTGTTATTTCAATTTCTGAAGCATCAAAAGATGCGTGTGCTAATGCATTACTTTATGCAAATGAAAATCATAAGAACCAGGTGTTTAATTTTGAATATCAAGGGGATGGATATTATAAAATTACCGCAAGACACAGTGGAATGGTGCTTGATGTTTATAATTCAGAACAGTTAAGTGGTGCGAATGTAGAACAGTATCCTTGGAAAAACAGTGATAATCAGAAATGGGTTGTTAAGCCTGCAGGAGATGGATATTACTATATCGTTTCAAAATGCAATGGATTATATCTGGATGTATACGGCGGAGTGGCTGTGAATGATGCCAATATAGATACATATTTTGGACATGGAGGAACCAGTGAAAAATGGCGTTTAATACCTGTAAATGAACCAGAAAATCTGCTTACAGTAAAAGGATGTTCGGTATCATTGAAGGAAAACATAGGAGTTAACATGTATGCTTCCTTTTCAGATGATATATTAGAAGATGATGGGGCAAAAGTCAGATTTACATATGCCGATAATTCTTATATAGAAGTGCCTCTTTCAAATTATATGTCAACAACCTATAATAATGAGAATGTAAAGAAAATTACATTTGACACAGTACCTGCAAAACTGACTGAGAAAATCAAGGTAAGTGTAATAAAGAGTGACGATACTCAGACTAATATGTTTTCATTTTCAACAAGTGATTATTTGTATGCGCTTATAAATAGTACTGATAAATCAATTGATGCAAACCAGAAGAATATTGCCAAGGCTCTATTAAATTATGGGGCATATTCACAGATTTACTTCGGGGTAGACACAGCAGATCTGGCGAATAAAAAACTAACTGATAATACCGTAGAAAAGACAGATAGCGATACAGTGATTAAGTCTATTCAAGGTCAAGAAAATGGGCTGTTCAGTAACAAAGATTTTGAATATATAGGTTCATCACTGGTGTGTGATTCTAGTACTGATTTAAAACTGTATTTTGTCAATAAGAGCCGACTTACGATGAAGCAGATAGAAAATCAATATGATATATCTGTGGCAAACAAGAATACGCATGGATTTGATGTAGGAACGGATGGCAATATTTTATGGATTAAGGTAAAAGATTTAAGACCAAAAGAACTGGAGGAGATGTATTCAGTAAGAATTTTATCGGATGATGGTTCAGTTATCGTTGAAACAAGTCCGAGTGTATATATAAAAAAGGCATTGTTATCGGAAGATGTAAAGTTGGAGAATTTGAGCAAGGCCATGTGGATGTATGGACAGGCAGTGAAGGATTATGGAAAGTGATGATTTTGAGGAAAGGAATTGCTTATGAAGAGAATAGTTAGTGTATTAATGTCAATAGTGATTGTTTTGAGTTGCGTTGTATTTATTATGCCACCAAATATTGTGTTGGCTGCTAATTACACGTGGCCAGTCGATAAGTCAATTGGAATATCTAGCGGTTTTGGTTCGTATAGTGGACATACTGGCTGTGATTTTGCTTGCAGTATTGGACATGATGTATATGCTGTAGCTGATGGAACTGTGGTAACGGCAACGGATTCAGGATGTACAGGGTCACATAGATCAGATGGTTACCCGAAATGTTCGAAAGGGGCAAACTGTCCTGCGACCAAATTAAACAAAAATGGAAAAGGCTCATATGCTAATTGGATTATTATTAGACATGGGACTAATGTATATTCGTTATATGCGCATTTATCAACAGAAAGCTTTAAAGTTAAAGTAGGAGATACTGTAAAACAAGGACAAAACATTGCAAAAACTGGTTCGGCAGGAAATGTAACTGGACCCCATTTACATTTTGAACTTAGAATAGGAGGTAATTCAACAGGATATGCAAAAAATCCAGCATCTTATTTGAGCCGTGAAAATGTTACGCCGGAAATAGATCCTGTCACAACTACACCATCCATCTGGAAAAACAGTGACAGCTATACGGTAGGAAATTCGGCAACATTAACCTGGAACAGTGTAGATAATGCAACAGGATATTGGTTTTCAGTCTGGTATAAGGGGGAACAAATTGTTACAACTCAGGTTTCAGGAAGCTCGGAGTATACATTAAATAATCTGGGAGAGGGAGAGTATACTGCTTTCATAACCGCTTATAATGATATCAGCAGTAAGCAGGGCTCTGTGACCTTTAGGGTAAATTATCTTGATATAGGTACAAATTTTATAGCTAACATAATTAAAGTTGATTCATGGAGTCATGTGGTTAATGATAATACAAATGCCTGCATAGGTAAGGAAGTGGGAAATGCAAATGAGTATTATGAATTTACAAGACAGAGTGATGGCGCATATATAATTAAATCACTTGAGGATGGAAAATATCTCGAGGTTTCTGATGGTGGAAATAAAAATGGCCAGAATGTGGGCTTTGGCGATTATACAGGAGAAAATAACCAAAGATGGTATATAAAGAATGGCTCTAGTGGAAAAATATTAATTCCTAAAAACGCAACAGAATCATGCCTAGATATATCTAATAATGGCTCAGCAGTAGGAACAAATGCACAAATATGGGCTCAGGCGGGAGTGGCAGCCCAGGAATTTAGTATATATACACAGTCGAATATTCCAAACTTCATTAATTTTGGAGATGATTTTTATGCAAATATAATCAAAGCAAGTACATGGAGTACTCTTGTAAACAAAAATCCTAATTTGGAAGTTGGTGGAGAGGGTGAAGCAGAAGGAAGCGATATATGGCATTTCAGACGAATGAAAGATGGTACATATATCATACAGTCTCTATTTGATGGAAAATATCTTGATGTTGAGAAATTTAGCAATCAAAAAGGAGCTAACGTATATTGCTATGATTATACAGGTGATAGTAATCAGAGATGGTATTTGACATTGGGAAAAAATGGAAAGGTCTTAATTCCAAAGAATGCTACTAGATTATGTTTAGATGTTTCTAATGATGGTTCGGACGCTGGTACTAATGCACAGCTGTGGGAGCCAAACGGAACTACTGCTCAGGAGTTTAATGTTTATAAAGAGGACACAATAAAGTTAGGCACGGCAAATGTTACTTTATCAAATAATAACTATATATATGATGGCAAAGAGAAGAAACCGGATGTAACAGTAAAATATGGATATGCTACGTTACAACAAGGCACAGATTATACGGTGGAGTATTCAAATAACGTAAAAGCAGGTACAGCTACCGTTACAATAAAAGGCACCGGAATATATTCAGGTACGGTTTCTAAAAACTTTGAAATAAAGGAAGCTTTATATACGGTGTATGGATATCAGGTTGTTATCAATGGAAATTTCGATTTGAAATATTATATTGATTTGTCAAAAGAAGCTGCAAATGATACAGATGCGTATATTGAGTTTAAAGTCGGTGATAGAGTACAAAAGGTAAAACAGAGAGAAACATCGAATGGACACTATGTTTATACATGTGAAGTTCCTGTAGCTCAGATTGGTGACAAAGTTACGGCAACACTACATTATAAGGATAAATTATATGCTCTTTCACAGTATTCGGTCAAAGATTATCTGAATACTATAGTTCAAAACAAAGATAAAAAAGAAGAGTATGGAAAGGCTGCAGATATTGCATCAGCTATACTGAATTATGGGGCAAGGGCACAGCTATATTTTGGATATAAGACAGATGCATTAGTTAACAGTGCTTTACCGGATGCTGAGATAAAAAAAGTGGATTCGATTTTGGCACAGGATATTAAGAAAGCTATAGCCAATAATGAAATCGGCGTCCTTGAAAACAATGATTTCAAATACTATGGAGCTTCATTGGTATGCAAGTCAGATACAGGAATGAAACTGTATTTTGAAAATAAAAATAGTCTTTCTCTTAAAGAGATTGATAAGAAATATGATATTTCGGTTAAAGATTGTAAGAAGCAGATCAGTAAATCCATAAACGGAAATATGATTTGTATTACTATTAATGACTTAAATGCTACTGAACTGGATGATAATTTTGTGGTGCAGATAACGAATAAGCAAAACAGCAGTCAGAGTATGTCTGTTTCAACAAGCCCATATATTTATATAAAGAAATCTATGGATTCAGGAGATGAGAAGCTCATAAATCTCAGCAAAGCGATGTATTGGTATAGTCAGAAAGCTATGGAGTATTCAATGCACTGATAAAGTGTGATGATATTAATGCTTATAACAGCGCAGAACGTGTGATCAAGAACTTTGCAGTAGACCGCTGGGGGTATTTTGAGTAACAATTATCAGTTTTGTTTTGATACAAAAATCCTGCTGACTTGAAAAAGTAAATTCCAGTGCAAGAGTAAATTCCATCGTGATTTAAATTTTGCTGATTTAACGAGAAATTTTTAGACTAAATCTCTCGTTTTCTGCTATAATTAATGTAACTTATCGAAATTTTCTCGA
>OGNM01000079.1_pt1 | contig 73629 bp, 76 predicted proteins | sample 1573441 | NCBI WGS metagenome assembly OGNM01 (sample SAMEA2581915, study PRJEB24529) | metagenome | biome: Human gut stool | place: China | collected 2011
AATGCTGATTATTAATCAAATAAATAACAAGTAAAGCTATGGCTAAAGAGAAATTTGAACGTTCGAAACCGCACGTTAACATTGGTACTATTGGTCACGTTGACCACGGTAAAACCACTTTGACTGCTGCCATCACAACTGTATTGGCAAAGAAAGGTCTTTCTGAATTGCGTTCTTTCGATTCAATCGATAACGCTCCTGAAGAAAAAGAAAGAGGTATCACTATTAACACTTCTCACGTAGAATATCAGACTGCTAACCGTCACTATGCTCACGTAGACTGCCCGGGACACGCTGACTACGTTAAGAACATGGTTACTGGTGCTGCTCAGATGGATGGTGCTATCATCGTAGTTGCTGCTACTGATGGTCCTATGCCTCAGACTCGTGAACACATCTTGTTGGCTCGTCAGGTAAACGTTCCTCGTCTGGTTGTATTCTTGAACAAATGCGACATGGTTGATGACGAAGAAATGTTGGAATTGGTTGAAATGGAAATGCGTGAATTGTTGTCATTCTATGACTTCGATGGCGATAATACTCCTATCATCCGTGGTTCTGCTTTGGGTGCATTGAACGGTGTTCCTCAGTGGGAAGAAAAAGTAATGGAATTGATGGATGCAGTTGATAACTGGATTCCTCTGCCTCCGCGTGATGTAGATAAACCATTCTTGATGCCGGTTGAAGACGTATTCTCAATCACTGGTCGTGGTACAGTTGCTACTGGTCGTATCGAAGCTGGTGTGATCAAAGTTGGTGATGAAGTTGAAATCTTGGGTCTTGGTGAAGATAAGAAATCAGTTGTTACTGGTGTTGAAATGTTCCGCAAATTGTTGGATCAGGGTGAAGCTGGTGATAACGTTGGTTTGTTGCTTCGTGGTATCGACAAGAATGAAATCAAACGTGGTATGATTTTGTGTCACCCGGGTCAGGTTAAAGCTCACTCTAAATTCAAAGCTGAGGTTTATATCTTGAAGAAAGAAGAAGGTGGTCGTCATACTCCATTCCATAACAAATATCGTCCTCAGTTCTATCTGCGTACTATGGACTGTACAGGTGAAATCACTTTGCCGGAAGGAACAGACATGGTAATGCCGGGTGATAACGTAACTATCAACGTAGAGTTGATCTATCCGGTTGCATTGAACGTAGGTTTGCGTTTCGCTATCCGTGAAGGTGGACGTACTGTAGGTGCTGGTCAGATTACTGAACTTCTTGACTAATATTTGTCATTGAAATAAATATTATAGTTCCCGATTTTTCGGGAACTATTTTTACGGGAATAGCTCAGTTGGTAGAGCATCGGTCTCCAAAACCGAGTGTCGGGAGTTCGAGCCTCTCTTCCCGTGCTAATATTAAATGAATATGTTTAAAAAGATAACGAATTATTGTAAAGAATCTTATGACGAATTAGTCCATAAAGTATCATGGCCGACTCGTTCAGAACTTTCTAGTAGTGCAGTAGTTGTTTTATATGCTTCCCTACTTATTGCACTCGTTGTTTTTCTTATGGATTCTGCCTTCCGGTTTATCATGGAAGACGTTATCTATCCGCACTAATAAACAGTTGAAAAATGTCTGAGATTGAAAAAAAATGGTACGTACTTCGTGCTGTAAGTGGTAAAGAATCTAAGGTTAAGGAGTATGTTGAAGCAGAGATGCGCAATACTGACCTTGGTGAATACGTGTCTCAGGTGTTGATTCCTACTGAAAAAGTTTATCAGGTTCGCAATGGTAAAAAAATTGTGAAGGAAAGAAGTTATCTTCCAGGTTATGTCTTGGTAGAGGCTGCTTTGGTAGGCGAAGTTGCTCATCATTTGAGAAATATTACTAACGTAATTGGTTTCTTAGGTGGACAGGAGCATCCAGTTCCTCTGAGACAATCAGAAGTGAATCGAATACTGGGTACGGTTGATGAACTCCAGGAGGTGAGTGAGGATACTAACATTCCTTATACCGTAGGAGAAACAGTGAAAGTTAGCGTAGGACCCTTTAGCGGATTCAGTGGTGTCATTGAGGAAGTTAGTGCGGAAAAACGCAAGCTGAAAGTAATGGTCAAAATATTCGGACGGAAAACTCCGTTGGAATTAGGCTTTACGGATGTAGAAAAGGAATAATGCATTTTGTTACGTGTGTTATTCTGTTCGTTGATTATTTATATTAAATTTTAAGAAAATGGCTAAAGAAGTTGCTGGACTAATCAAATTACAGATTAAAGGAGGCGCTGCAAATCCATCACCTCCCGTTGGACCTGCTTTGGGTTCTAAGGGTATTAATATCATGGAGTTTTGCAAGCAATTCAACGCCAGAACCCAGGACAAGGCAGGTAAAGTATTGCCTGTTATCATTACCTACTACACAGACAAGTCTTTTGATTTTGTAATCAAAACTCCTCCTGTAGCTATTCAGTTGCTCGAGGCTGCTAAGATTAAGAGTGGTTCTGCTGAACCTAATCGTAAGAAAGTTGCTGAACTTACTTGGGATCAGATTCGTACTATCGCTCAGGATAAGTTGGTTGACTTGAACTGCTTTACTATCGAAGCTGCTATGACAATGGTAGCTGGAACAGCTAGAAGTATGGGTATCGCTGTAAAAGGTGAATTCCCGGGTAATAACTAATAAACTTCAATTATAATGGGTAAACTGACAAAAAATCAAAAGTTGGCTGCAGAAAAAATTGAAGCAGGGAAAGCATACTCACTGAAAGAAGCTGCACAGTTAGTTAAAGATATTACTTTTTCTAAATTTGATGCTTCATTAGATATTGACGTACGTTTAGGTGTAGACCCTCGTAAAGCTAACCAGATGGTTCGTGGTGTAGTTTCATTGCCTCACGGAACAGGTAAGCAAGTGCGTGTTTTGGTTCTGTGTACACCTGATGCTGAAGCTGCTGCAAAAGAAGCTGGTGCTGACTATGTTGGTCTTGATGAATATATTGAAAAGATCAAAGGTGGATGGACTGATATTGATGTAATCATCACTATGCCGTCTATCATGGGTAAGATCGGTGCTTTGGGTCGTGTACTCGGTCCTCGTGGATTGATGCCGAATCCTAAGAGTGGCACTGTAACTATGGATGTAGCTAAGGCTGTTAAGGAAGTTAAGCAAGGTAAGATTGACTTTAAAGTTGATAAGAGCGGTATCGTTCATACTTCAATTGGTAAGGTTTCTTTCACTGCTGACCAGATCCGTGAAAATGCGAAAGAATTTATCGCTACTATCATTAAACTGAAACCAACTACAGCTAAGGGTACTTATATTAAGAGTATTTATCTTTCAAGTACTATGAGTAAGGGTATTAAGATTGACCCTAAAACAGTAGAAGAAATCTAATTATTAAGGAGGAATCATGAGAAAGGAAGATAAAGGCGTAATTATAAGTCAATTGGCTGATACTATTAAGCAATACGGACATTTCTACTTGATTGACACTACTGCAATGGATGCAGCTAAAACTAGTGAATTGAGAAGAAAATGTTTTAAGGCTGGTATTAAGCTGGTAGTTGTGAAGAACTCTTTGCTTCACAAGGCTCTGATGGGCATGGATGTTGACTATTCTCCATTGTTTGATTCTTTGAAAGGTACAACTTCAGTAATGTTCTGCGAAACTGCGAACGCTCCTGCTAAGTTGTTGAAAGAATACAAAGATGGTGTTCCTGCATTGAAGGCTGCTTATGCAGAAGAAGGATTCTATGTAGGTGCTGATCAACTCGAAGCTCTCGCAACAATTAAGAGTAAGAACGAAGTTATCGCAGATATCGTGGCATTGCTGCAGTCTCCTGCGAAGAACGTTATCTCAGCTCTTCAATCAGGTGGAAATACTATTCATGGTGTGCTTAAAACTTTGGGCGAACGCGCTGAATAATTTTACACTGATTACAAAGAATAATAAAAAACTTTACATTCAATTAGTAACAAACAATTAAAATCATACAAAAATGGCAGATTTGAAAGCTTTTGCAGAACAATTAGTTAACTTGACAGTAAAAGAAGTTAATGAACTTGCAACTATCCTTAAAGAAGAATACGGTATTGAACCTGCTGCTGCAGCTGTAGCTGTTGCTGCTGGTCCTGCTGCTGGTGCAGCTGCTGCTGAAGAAAAAACATCTTTTGATGTAGTTTTGAAGAGCGCTGGTGCTGCTAAATTGCAGGTTGTTAAAGCCGTTAAAGAAGCTTGTGGTCTTGGCTTGAAAGAAGCAAAAGACATGGTTGACGGTGCTCCTAGCGTAGTTAAAGAAGGTTTGGCTAAAGACGAAGCTGAATCTTTGAAGAAAGTTTTGGAAGAAGCTGGAGCTGAAGTTGAGCTTAAATAAGATTATCCTGTAAATCAGGTAGTTCGGTTAAGAATCCTCTTTAGAGGGGATTCTTAACCTTTTTGCGTCTATATTAAGTTGACAGGGTTATACAGATTAAATTGACTGATTTCTTCTCTTATATGTCGTCAATTCTGTGTTTTTCCCTATAACAATAAAAACTCTATACAGATGTCTTCAAACATTAACAATCAACGAATTAACTTTGCTTCTATTAAAAATCCGATGCAGTATCCGGATTTCTTGGAAGTTCAATTGAAGTCGTTTCAAGACTTCTTACAGTTAGATACGCCGCCCGAAAAACGTAAGAATGACGGTTTGTATAAAGTATTTGCAGAGAATTTCCCTATTGCAGATACGCGTAATAACTTTGTGCTCGAGTTCCTTGACTACTATATTGATCCGCCTCACTATTCTATTGACGATTGTCTGGAACGTGGGTTGACTTATAGTGTTCCCTTGAAAGCTAAATTGAAGCTTTATTGTACAGACCCCGATCATGAAGATTTCGATACAGTCATTCAAGATGTGTATCTGGGTCCTATTCCTTATATGACTCCAAAAGGAACTTTTGTTATTAATGGTGCAGAGCGTGTTGTTGTTTCTCAGTTGCATCGTTCTCCGGGTGTATTCTTTGGACAGAGTATCCACTCAAATGGAACAAAATTGTATTCAGCACGTATTATTCCATTCAAAGGTTCTTGGATTGAGTTTGCTACAGACATCAATAATGTAATGTATGCATACATTGATCGTAAGAAGAAATTACCTGTTACGACTTTGTTGAGAGCTGTTGGTTTTGAAAATGATAAAGATATTCTTGAAATTTTCAATCTTGCAGAAGATGTCAAAGTAAATAAGGCAAATCTGAAAAAAGTCGTTGGACGTAAGTTGGCTGCTCGTGTATTGAAAACATGGACAGAAGACTTCGTAGATGAAGACACTGGTGAAGTTGTATCTATCGAACGTAATGAGGTTATTATTGATCGTGAAACAGTTATTGAAGCTGAACATATTGATTTGATAATTGAATCGGGAGTACAGAATATCCTTGTTCATAATGAAGATGCAAATTCTTCTGATTATTCTATTATATTCAACACATTGCAGAAAGACCCAAGTAACTCGGAAAAAGAAGCAGTGTTGTATATTTACCGTCAGTTGCGTAATGCTGATCCTGCGGATGATGCAAGTGCACGTGAGGTAATTAACAACTTGTTCTTCTCTGAAAAACGTTATGACCTGGGTGAGGTAGGCCGTTACCGTATCAATAAAAAATTGAATTTGGATACGGATATGGATGTCAAGGTGTTGACAAAACAAGATATTATTGAAATCATTAAATATCTGATAGAGTTGATTAACTCGAAAGCAGATGTTGATGATATCGACCACTTGAGTAACCGTCGTGTACGTACTGTCGGCGAACAGCTTTCTAATCAGTTTGCTATTGGTTTGGCTCGTATGTCTCGTACTATTCGTGAGCGTATGAATGTTCGCGATAATGAAGTATTTACTCCGATTGATCTGATTAATGCAAAAACAATTTCTTCTGTAATTAACTCGTTCTTCGGAACAAATGCATTGTCTCAGTTCATGGACCAGACAAACCCATTGGCAGAAATTACTCATAAGCGTCGTTTGTCTGCATTGGGTCCTGGTGGTTTGTCAAGAGATCGTGCCGGATTTGAGGTTCGAGACGTTCACTATACTCATTACGGTCGTTTGTGTCCGATTGAAACTCCTGAAGGTCCGAATATCGGTTTGATTTCGTCTTTGTGTGTATATGCGAAGATTAATGATCTAGGATTTATTGTAACTCCTTATCGTAAGGTAAACAATGCTGTGGTAGATCTTTCTCCAGAAGGTATAGAATATTTATCTGCAGAAGAGGAAGAAGATAAGATTATTGCACAGGGTAATGCACCATTGAATGACGATGGTACATTTATTCGTGACAAAGTTAAAGCTCGTCGTGATGCAGATTATCCGGTTGTTACTCCAGATCAAGTTGAGTTGATGGACGTAGCTCCTCAGCAGATTGCTTCAATTGCGGCATCTTTGATTCCTTTCTTGGAGCATGATGATGCGAACCGTGCGTTGATGGGATCTAACATGATGCGTCAGGCTGTTCCTTTGTTGAGAACTGAAGCTCCAATTGTAGGTACTGGAATCGAAAAACAATTGTGTGAGGATTCACGTACACAGATTGCTGCAGAAGGTGATGGTGTAATTGAGTTCGTAGATGCTACAACTATTCGTATTTTGTACGACCGTACAGAAGACGAAGAGTTTGTAAGTTTTGAGCCTGCATTGAAAGAATATCGTATTCCGAAGTTCCGTAAGACAAACCAAAGCATGACTATTGACCTTCGTCCGATTTGTAGTAAAGGACAAAGAGTGAAGAAGGGAGATATCTTGACAGAAGGATATTCTACTGCGAATGGAGAATTGGCCTTAGGTAAGAATCTTTTGGTTGCTTATATGCCTTGGAAGGGATATAACTATGAGGATGCTATCGTATTGAATGAACGTGTCGTTCGTGAAGATATTCTTACTTCTGTACACGTAGATGAGTATATCTTGGAAGTTCGTGAGACTAAACGAGGAATGGAAGAGCTTACTTCAGATATTCCGAATGTTAGTGAAGAAGCAACCAAAGACTTGGATGAAAATGGTATCGTACGTATTGGTGCTCGTATTGAGCCAGGAGACATTTTGATTGGTAAGATCACTCCTAAGGGAGAATCAGATCCTTCTCCTGAAGAAAAGTTGTTGCGTGCTATTTTTGGTGATAAGGCAGGTGATGTGAAAGATGCTTCTTTGAAGGCTTCTCCTTCTTTGCGTGGTGTTGTAATTGATAAGAAGTTGTATTCACGCGTTATTAAAACTCGTAGTGAAAAGAATGCAGATAAAGCTATTTTACCGAAATTGAATGAAGAGTTCGAAGAAAAAGCCGCTGCTCTTAAGGAAATATTGGTAAACAAATTGCTCGTTTTGACTGCTGATAAGGTTTCTCAAGGTGTAAAAGACTATTTGGGAACTGAAGTAATTGCAAAGGGGGCTAAGTTTACAAAACGTGATCTCGAATCTTTGGATTATACAATTATTCAATTGAGTAAATGGACTGCTGATGCTCATAAGAATGATTTGATTCGTGATTTGATTGTAAATTATTTGAAGAAATACAAAGAATTGGATGCTGAACTGAAACGTAAGAAATTCGCAATTACTATCGGTGATGAGCTTCCTTCTGGTATTATTCAGATGGCTAAAGTTTATATTGCTAAGAAACGTAAGATTGGTGTTGGTGATAAAATGGCGGGTCGTCACGGTAATAAGGGTATTGTTTCTCGTGTGGTACGTCAGGAAGATATGCCGTTCTTAGCAGATGGTACTCCTGTTGATATCGTTTTGAATCCGTTGGGTGTGCCTTCTCGTATGAATATTGGTCAGATATTTGAAGCTGTATTGGGACGTGCCGGAAAAGAATTGGGCGTGAAGTTTGCTACTCCTATTTTTGATGGTGCTACATTGGACGACTTGGATCAGTGGACTGATAAAGCTGGTTTGCCACGCTATTGTAAGACATATTTGTATGATGGTGGTACAGGTGAACAGTTCGACCAGCCAGCTACCGTAGGTGTCACTTATATGTTGAAATTGGGACACATGGTTGAAGATAAGATGCATGCACGTTCTATCGGTCCGTACTCTTTGATTACTCAGCAGCCGCTTGGTGGTAAAGCACAGTTTGGTGGTCAGCGTTTTGGAGAAATGGAGGTTTGGGCTATTGAAGCATTTGGTGCTGCCCATGTACTTCAGGAAATCTTGACTATTAAGTCTGATGATGTTGTAGGACGCTCTAAAGCTTATGAAGCTATTGTGAAGGGTGAGCCGATGCCAACTCCGGGTATTCCTGAATCTCTGAACGTGTTATTGCATGAGTTGAGAGGTCTTTGCTTAAGCATTACGCTGGAATAAATTTTTTAATGAAGAATGAAGAATTAAGAAGAAGGTGGAATTAATCATTATTATTCTTAACTCTTCATTCCTTGAAAATTCTTCATTCTTAATTCTTTATTTATATAAAATATAAAGTATGGCTTTTAGAAAAGATACTAAGATAAAGAGTAATTTTTCAAAGATTACAATCGGACTGGCCTCTCCTGAAGAGATTCTGGAGAATTCTTATGGTGAAGTATTGAAACCGGAAACGATCAACTACCGTACTTATAAACCGGAAAGAGATGGTCTGTTCTGTGAACGTATCTTTGGTCCGGTAAAAGACTACGAATGCCATTGCGGTAAATATAAACGTATTCGCTATAAAGGTATTGTTTGTGACCGTTGTGGTGTAGAGGTTACAGAAAAGAAAGTTCGTCGTGAACGTAGTGGACATATCCAATTGGTAGTGCCTGTAGCACACATTTGGTATTTCCGTTCTTTGCCTAATAAAATTGGTTATTTGTTGGGATTACCGACAAAAAAACTTGATGCTATCATTTATTATGAACGTTATGTGGTAATTCAGCCGGGTATTAAGGCTGAGGATGGCATTAATCAATATGATTTGTTGTCTGAAGAAGAATATCTGGATATCATGGATACTCTTCCGAAAGAAAATCAATATTTGGAAGATAGCGATCCAAATAAGTTTATTGCCAAAATGGGTGCAGAAGCAATCTATGATTTGCTGACTCGTTTGGATTTGGATGCTCTTTCTTATGAATTGCGTCATAAAGCAAATAATGATTCTTCACAGCAGCGTAAAAATGAAGCTTTGAAACGCTTGCAGGTAGTGGAATCATTCCGTGCTTCTCGTGGACGTAACAAACCGGAATGGATGATTGTACGTATTGTACCGGTTATTCCTCCTGAATTACGTCCGTTGGTACCGCTGGATGGTGGTCGTTTCGCAACTTCTGACTTGAACGACTTGTACCGCCGTGTTATCATCCGTAACAACCGTTTGAAACGATTGATTGAAATTAAGGCTCCTGAAGTAATCTTGCGTAATGAAAAACGTATGTTACAGGAAGCTGTGGATTCATTGTTCGATAACTCTCGTAAATCAAGTGCTGTAAAAACAGATGCAAACCGTCCGTTGAAATCTCTTTCTGATAGTTTGAAAGGTAAACAAGGACGTTTCCGTCAGAACTTGTTGGGTAAGCGTGTTGACTATTCTGCACGTTCGGTTATCGTCGTTGGTCCAGAATTGAAGATGGGTGAGTGCGGTATTCCTAAATTGATGGCTGCAGAATTGTACAAACCGTTTATCATTCGTAAATTGATTGAGCGTGGTATTGTAAAAACTGTGAAGTCTGCGAAAAAGATTGTAGACCGTAAGGAACCGGTTATTTGGGACATCCTTGAACATGTGATGAAGGGTCATCCGGTATTGTTGAACCGTGCTCCGACTCTGCACCGTTTGGGTATCCAGGCATTCCAGCCTAAGATGATTGAAGGTAAAGCTATTCAGTTGCATCCATTGGCATGTACTGCGTTCAATGCCGACTTCGATGGTGACCAGATGGCTGTACACTTGCCATTGAGCAATGAAGCTGTTTTGGAAGCTCAGATGTTGATGCTTCAGTCGCATAACATTTTGAACCCTGCGAATGGTGCACCTATTACTGTGCCTGCTCAGGATATGGTACTTGGTTTGTACTATATTACCAAGTTACGTAAAGGCGCTAAAGGTGAAGGCTTGATTTTCTATGGACCGGAAGAAGCTTTGATTGCTTATAATGAAGGTAAAGTAGATATTCATGCAATTATCAGTGTGGTTGCAAACGATCTGGATGAAAATGGTAACATCGTGAAGAAGATGATTAAAGAAACATCTGTAGGACGTGTTATTGTAAATGAACTTGTTCCAGATGAATGCGGTTACCTGAATACAATCATTTCTAAGAAATCTTTGCGTGATATCATTAGTGATGTAATCAAGGCTGTAGGTGTTGCACGTGCTTGTGAATTCTTGGATGGTATTAAGAACTTAGGTTATAAGATGGCATTCGAAGGTGGTTTGTCATTCAACTTAGGTGATATTATTATACCGAAGGAAAAAGAGGAACTGGTAAAACGTGGTAATGAAGAAATCGAACAGATCATGATGAACTATAACATGGGTTTCATTACCGACAACGAACGTTATAACCAGGTTATCGATACTTGGACACACGTAAACAGTGATTTGTCTGATATTCTATATAAGACAATTAAGAATGACGATCAGGGATTCAATTCTGTATTTATGATGTTGGACTCTGGAGCCCGTGGTTCTAAAGAACAGATCCGTCAGCTGTCTGGTATGCGTGGTTTGATGGCGAAGCCGCAGAAAGCCGGTGCAGAAGGTGCTCAGATTATTGAAAACCCGATTCTTTCTAACTTTAAGGAAGGTTTGTCAGTGTTGGAGTACTTTATTTCTACTCACGGTGCTCGTAAAGGTCTTGCCGATACAGCGTTGAAGACTGCCGATGCCGGATATTTGACTCGTCGTTTGGTCGATGTTTCTCATGATGTAATTATCAATGAAGAAGACTGTGGAACATTGCGTGGTTTGGTTTGTACAGCATTGAAGAATAATGATGAGGTAATTGCTACCTTGTACGAGCGTATTTTGGGTCGTGTATCTGTACATGATATTATTCATCCGACAACAGGTAAACTGATTGTAGCAGCAGGTGAAGAAATTACAGAAGCTATTGCAGAAGAAATTGAAAAATCACCGATCGAAAGCGTTGAAATACGTTCTGTATTGACTTGTGAATCTAAGAAGGGTGTGTGTGCAAAATGCTACGGACGTAACTTGGCAACCAGCCGTATGGTTCAGAAGGGTGAAGCTGTCGGCGTAATAGCTGCACAGTCAATCGGTGAACCGGGTACACAGTTGACTCTGCGTACATTCCACGCCGGAGGTATCGCTGGTAACATGGCTGCTAATGCAAGTATTGTTGCTAAAAATGATGCTCGTTTGGAATTTGAAGAACTCCGTACAGTTGATGCTGTAGAGGAAACAGGAGAACCAGTTAAGATTGTTGTTGGTCGTTTGGCCGAACTCCGCTTTGTGGATGTAAATACTGGTATTATCTTGTCTACTCACAACGTTCCTTACGGTTCTAAATTGTATGCTTCTGATGGCGATGTAGTAGAGAAAGGTAAACTTATTGCTAAGTGGGACCCGTTCAACGCGGTAATCGTTACTGAAGCTGCTGGTAAGATTGATTTTGAATCTGTAATTGAAAACGTAACTTACAAAGTAGAATCTGATGAAGCTACTGGTTTGCGTGAAATCATTATTACAGAGTCTAAAGATAAGACTAAGATTCCTTCATTGCATATCTTGGATGAAAACGGTGGAATCTTGCGTACATACAACTTGCCGGTAGGTGGTCACGTTGTAGTAGAAAACAACCAGATGGTGAAAGCTGGTGATATCTTGGTTAAGATACCTCGTGCTGTAGGTAAGGCTGGTGATATTACCGGTGGTTTGCCTCGTGTAACAGAGCTGTTCGAAGCTCGTAACCCGTCTAACCCTGCTGTCGTTTCAGAAATTGACGGTGAGGTTACAATGGGTAAGATTAAACGTGGTAACCGCGAAATCATCGTTACTTCGAAGACTGGTGATGTGAAGAAGTATCTGGTAGCTTTGTCTAAGCAGATCCTTGTACAGGAAAACGACTATGTACGTGCCGGAACTCCGTTGTCGGATGGAGCAATTACTCCTGCTGACATCTTGGCAATTAAAGGTCCTACTGCAGTTCAGGAATACATTGTAAACGAAATTCAGGATGTATACCGTTTGCAGGGTGTGAAGATCAATGACAAGCACTTCGAAATCATCGTACGTCAGATGATGCGTAAAGTGCAGATTGACGAACCAGGAGATACTCGTTTCTTGGAACAACAGGTAGTAGACCGTTTGGAATTCAATGAAGAAAACGATCGTATCTGGGGTAAGAAGGTGGTAGTAGATGCTGGAGATTCTCAAAACTTACAGCCGGGTCAGATTGTGACAGCGCGTAAGTTGCGTGATGAAAACAGTATCCTGAAGCGTCGTGATATGAAGCTCGTAGAAGTACGTGATGCAGTTCCTGCTACTTCTACTCAGATTCTGCAGGGTATTACCCGTGCTGCATTGCAGACTTCAAGCTTTATGTCAGCTGCATCATTCCAGGAAACTACAAAAGTCTTGAATGAAGCTGCCATCAACGGTAAAGTAGACCGTCTGGAAGGTATGAAAGAAAATGTGATTTGTGGTCACTTGATTCCTGCCGGAACAGGACAGCGTGAGTTTGAAAAGATTGTAGTAGGTTCGAAAGAAGAATACGACAGAATCTTGGCAAATCGCAAGAATGTACTTGATTATAGTGAAGTAGAATAATCTTTTCTATAAAGACTCATCCTGAATGCTATTATAGTTATAGGATAAAATAAAATTGTTAGTTAAGAGCTGTGTCAGTTTTCTGACACAGCTCTTTTTTATAAAGGCTTCTTGTTTGTTTTACAATAACTATTGATTGAAGTTTGTTTCTTTAAGCTGGAAAATTGTAAGAACAAAAGGTTGATAACTATAGGGTTGTATACTTAAACTATTTCCTTTTTGAGACGAGGACTAGTTCAAAGTAAAATATACAATAACCTTATATTCAGTATGATAGCTTTATATTTAAAAAGTTACAATAAAAGATTGTATGGCATTTTGTTATAAGATTCTTTTATTAAATTTGTGCTAGTTAAGGTGGTCATTTTATCAATTTAAGTAGAAGAACATAATATTATACTTTATATTATATTTTGCTTTTGAAGAAAATTTAGTGCCTTGACAATAGTGTTACCTTCAATAGAAACAGGTTAAGTTATGGTTTTGAAAGTATATCGAAGCATTGACTTTCCCTTAAACTAAAAATAAATACAATGAAAACAAAATTTTTAGCTATCATGCTATGTGCATGCGGTATCACCGCTACAGCCCAACAGCCTATTTATAAGCAGGCCTCTGCTTCGGTGGAAGACCGTATAGAAGACTTGTTGGATAGAATGACTCTTGAAGAGAAAGTCGGTCAAATTTGTTGTCCCTTAGGTTGGGAAATGTATACTAAGGTAAGTTCAGATAGTGTAACTATCTCTGAATTGTTTAAAAAGCAGATGAGTGCAGCTCCTTTGGGTTCGTATTGGGCTGTACTTAGGGCCGATCCGTGGACTCAGAAAACATTGGAAACCGGACTTAATCCGGAGTTGTCTGCAAAAGCTTTGAATGCCTTGCAAAAATATGCAGTCGAAAACACACGTTTAGGTATACCTATTCTGTTTGCGGAAGAATGTCCGCATGGGCATATGGCTATTGGGACAACTGTATTTCCTACTTCCATCTCTCAGGCTTCCACATGGAATAGAGATTTGATTTATCAAATGGGAAAGGTCATTGGTCTGGAAGCACGTTCTCAGGGTGCAAACATTGGCTATGGTCCCGTATTGGACATCTCCCGTGAGCCCAGATGGTCGCGTGTAGAAGAAACTTTTGGTGAGGATCCTTATCTGACAGGATGTTTGGGTACAGCTTTTGTGCAGGGTATGCAGGGAGATGACATCAAAGATGGAGCCCATGTTTATTCTACCTTGAAGCATTTGGCAGCCTATGGCGTTCCAAGAGGAGGACACAACGGAAATCCAGCTGACATAGGAATGAGAGCTTTGCTTAATGAGTATCTACCAGGTTTCCGTCAGGCTGTAGAAGAAGGAAAAGCTGCAACTGTGATGACTTCTTATAATTCTATTGACGGTATTCCATGTACCAGCAATTCTTTTCTTATTGATTCGTTATTACGTAAGCAATGGGGATTCGAAGGTTTTGTTTATTCGGATTTGGCCAGTATTGATGGAGTGGCAGAAACCCACCATGTAGCTGTTGATTTGCAGGATGCAGCCGTTCAGTCTGTAAAGGCAGGAACAGATATGGATTTGGGAGCTAAGTCGTACAGCACTTTGGTAAAAGCTGTAAAAGACGGTAAGATAGAAGAAGAATATATCGATCGAGCAGTAGCCAATGTATTGCGATTGAAATTTCAGATGGGGTTGTTTGAAAATCCTTATGTCTCACCCGAGCGTGCCAGACAAGTAGTGAACTGTGATGAACATAAACAGCTTGCCCGTCAGGTAGCAAAAGAAGGTACCGTATTGTTAAAGAATAACGGTCTGCTGCCACTTAAGAAAAATTTGAAGAAAGTTGCAGTGATTGGTCCTAATGCAGATGTCATGTATAATTATCTGGGCGATTATACTGCACCTCAAGAGCGTGAAAAAATAGTAACTCTATTGGATGGTATCAAGAATAAACTGCCTAAGGCCAAAGTAGAATATGTAAAAGGCTGTGCTATTCGGGATACAACACAAAGTAACATTCAGGCTGCGGTAGAAGCAGCCCGTAAGTCGGATGTAGTTATTTTGGCTGTAGGTGGTTCGAGTGCCCGTGATTTTAAGACCAAGTATATTCATACCGGTGCAGCTACAGTAGCAAAAGATAGTGGTATTTTGCCCGATATGGAATGCGGAGAAGGCTTCGACCGTGCTACACTCAACCTGTTGGGCGATCAGGAAAAACTGATAAAAGCAATAGCGCAAACAGGCAAACCTCTTGTTATTGTATATATAGCTGGTCGTCCGTTGAATATGAATTTGGCAGAAAACGTATCAGATGCGTTGCTCATGGCTTGGTATCCTGGAGAGCAGGGTGGAAATGGTATAGCTGATGTCTTGTTTGGAGATTATAATCCAAGCGGAAGAATGCCTGTTTCAGTGCCACGTAATGAAGGTCAGATACCGGTTCATTATTCTCAGGGCGTTCAGCGCGACTATATGGATTCTCCCGGAACACCGCTGTATTCTTTTGGATATGGATTAAGTTATACTAAATTTGAGTATAGTGACATGAAATTATCGGCAGGTGATGGCGGCGATGTGATACAGTATATTACATGTACGGTAACAAATACCGGAAAATACGATGGGGAAGAAGTTGTACAGTTGTATGTAAACGATGAGGTAAGCTCCATAGTAGTTCCTGCTTTACAGCTCAAAGGTTTTAAGAAAATCTTCCTTAAAAAAGGAGAAAGCAAAGAGCTGACCTTTGCCTTAACCCGAAAAGACTTGTCTTTTTATAATAAGGATTTAATTTTCACTGCAGAGCCCGGTAAGTATAATGTAATGATTGGAGGAGCGTCTGATAATTTACCTTTAAAAGGTAGTTTTGTACTTTAAATCTTTGAATAAATCTAAAATGCATAAGAACCTGTTTTAATGTGCACTGAGCATTGAAACAGGTTCTAAATATTTAAAACTATGAAGTTTGTATTCTCTGTTGTTTTGCTGCTGGGTTTAGGCAATGTAATGCTGAATGCACAAGTTACAACCCGCCCTCGTCCGGCAGAGTGGAATAATTTGGTGAAAGGAGCACGTTTTATTGACCGTTTTCTTCCAATGCGTGAAGGAAAGCTATCGAAAGATGTGTGGGGTGGAAATAATGTGCTGCCTCGCTATATAGACAATGGCATTGAAGATGAAGAACGTTCTTATTGGGGTGGAAAAATTATAAAAGGTCCTGACCAAAAATACCATTTGTATGTATGTGGTTGGCCCGAAAAGTCTCCCAAGGGCCATCATACCTGGCCTGAGTCCATTGTTTATCATGCCATATGTGATAATTCTGTAGGACCTTATGTGATAAGGGATACGATAGGACCGGGACATAACCCTGAAATTTTTCAGGCAAAGAATGGAAAATATGTGATTTATGTGATTGATGGATATTATCTGTCGGATAGTGTCAATGGTTCTTGGACTTACAAGACATTTGATTTTGATGCACGCGACCGTAAAATTATAGAGGGGTTGAGCAATCTGACTTTTGCAAAAAGAGAAGACGGTTCGACTCTGATGGTTTGTCGTGGAGGTGGTGTCTGGATTAGTGAAACCAGTTTGTCTACCTATAATCAGATTACGGATAAAAGAGTTTATCCAGATGTGGAAGGGGAGTTTGAAGATCCGGTGGTATGGAGGGATCATGTGTAATATCATCTGATTGTAAATGACTGGTTGGGACGAATAGCTTTCTATCAGCGCTCGAAAGATGGGGTACATTGGGTGACAGATCCGGGAGAGGCTTATTTGCCAGGGATAATTTCTGTACATAAAGATGGATTATGTGAGAACTGGTTCAAGTATGAGCGTTGAAAGTGCTGCAAGATGAATATGGAAGAGCTGTCCAAGCCAACTTTGCGGTTATAGATACGTTGAAGAATGAAGATTTACCTAATGATAGGCATAGTTCCAAAAATTTGACTATCCCCTTAAATCCGGGAATGTTGCTGACCATGTTGAATGAAAAGCCCATCACTGCAGAGACAAAAGAGGTGCGGGTATTGATTCAGGCTGAGAAAGATTTCAAGCCTTCCCGCGATTTGGATTTGAAGAGCTTGCGCTTCGGTTCATCTGAGGAAGTAAACTATGGAAAAGGCAGTAAAGTAGTTGGTACTTTACAGAAAGGAAATGATATGATTGTAATATTTGATGCAAAGGCCTGTCATATTAAAGGGGATGAGTTTGCTCCTAAGATTATCGGGCAGACGAAAACCGGTGATATGGTTTTTGGGTATATGCGTCTTCCTTGGGTTGATTATACTCCACCTATCTTGTCTGCAAGAAAGCCGATAGTAAGAAGTTCTGCTTCTTTGGAAGTCCTGGTCGACAATTACGGCCTGAAAACTTCGGGTAAATCGAAGCTTGAACTTTATCTTGTAGAAGGAGATAAACAACGCCTTATTGCACATGCAGATATCCCAGCTGTAAAGTCATATGAACAGGTAAAACTGGCTTTGAATACTTCTGAACAATTACAGGAAGGTAAGAACTATTATTTTATGCTTCGTATAAAGATGGAAAACGAGCCGGATACAGAGTTTACTTATTTTGATACTTGTAAGTATATCCGATAAGTCTGTTAAGAAAGTGTACACTGCATGCAAGAAAAGCTGTTTCCTGTCTTTGGAATAGTACTTCTTGTGTTTGGGGAAGAGGAGAGTGCTTCATCCGACGTCGCTGGCTGTACAGATAACGTCGCTGAATTTATAGCCGGCGACGTTGGTTTTAAAGCCACCGGCGTTGAATATGAGATTTTATTTGAATTGTCTGGGGCCAATGACGATAGATTTTGTTGGAAGAAGGAAGAGTGAAGACAACTTAGGATAGGATAAAATAAAAAACTGCCTCAAAAATGCATCCAGCATTTTGAGGCAGTTAGTTGTTGTATAGTGATGTTTAGTCTTGGTGTTATACTGTAGCTGCTCTTTGCTTAGTTATAAGTTTATGCAGTTTGCTTTGCAGTGTCTGACACATAGCTCCGTTTCCCATTGTCTGGTAACGCTTGATTTGATACTGTAACATGGTAATTACATCTTCGTTTGTTTTCATAATTTTCATCTTTTTGCGCCTTCCGCCCTTCGGAAAGCAATTAAACTTTTTCTCTTTCTTTATTCTGTATATAAAACAAAGAAAAGTATGGTATTGTTCTCGAAAGTTGAATATTTTTTCAATAAATAATCGGGAAGTACGTAGTGCCTATTCGTAAATTATGAAAAAAAGCGGATAATAAAATAATAAAAAAGAAATGAAAAATGCCATTAGAATGGCTTCGGAAGGCTTTGAAGAAAGAAAATGACGAATAATTTTAATTTTTATTAGGTAAGTTCAACTTTTTCCTTACTTTTGCCATCACAATAAAAAACAACTAAATTTAAATCAATTTAATCATGGAAAACGAAAACAAAAATAATCAGCTTCAGATTGAGCTGAAAGAAGAAGTTGCTCAAGGCACTTATGCAAATCTTGCTATAATTACTCATTCTACTTCTGAATTTGTTGTGGATTTTGTCCGTATCATGCCGGGATTGCCGAAGGCTGGAGTTCAGTCTCGTATTGTGATGACTCCCGAACATGCAAAACGCTTGATGTATGCATTGCAGGACAATGTAGCTAAATTTGAAAAAGAATTTGGTCCTATCCGTATGCCGGAAGAACAACAGCAGGCAGGTAGTAAAACTTTTGTTCCGCCATTGAGCGATTTTAAAGGCGAAGCATAATTTGTATTGACTTTGTTAAAAATAGACAAAAAATAATCGCAGTTCTGAATTATAATCAGGACTGCGATATTTTTTTGCTTGTCTGGAAAGGCTGAAAATGGCTTTTATGATACACAATCAGGGGCTTTGTAATAAATTTGTTCTGTTTAATCGCCCGATTTTTCTTTCTCCCTAAGAAAAAAGAAGTTAAATAACTTTTTTCTCTTAAATCTGTTTGTATATTAAAAAGTTATTTGTAATTTTGCAGCCCGAAATGTATAGTTTCGAATAGGATTAGATAATACAAATAAACAATATAATAATAATTAAAAATCAAACAAAATGCCTACTATTCAACAATTAGTAAGAAAAGGAAGAACGGTTTTGGTTGAGAAGAGTAAGTCTCCGGCGCTGGATTCATGTCCTCAGAGACGTGGTGTTTGCGTACGTGTGTATACTACAACTCCGAAAAAACCGAACTCTGCAATGCGTAAAGTTGCTCGTGTACGTCTGACAAACTCTAAGGAAGTGAACTCTTACATTCCGGGAGAAGGACACAACTTGCAGGAACACTCAATCGTATTGGTTCGTGGTGGTCGTGTGAAAGACCTTCCGGGTGTACGTTATCACATTGTTCGTGGTACATTGGATACAGCTGGTGTAGCTGGACGTACTCAGAGACGTTCTAAATATGGTGCTAAACGTCCGAAACCAGGACAGGCTCCGGCAGCAAAAGGTAAGAAATAATTTGTTGCAATAAGTAAAAAGACTTTTTATTAATTCGTTTTGGTTTGTTGGAAAAGCTTTAAGGTTGAGTAAATGCTTCAGAGGAAGCGTTGAAGAAAACAGAGATGCAGCCCCAAACTAAACATTATTATCAAACAAAATGAGAAAAGCAAAACCAAAAAAACGTGTGATCCTTCCGGATCCAGTATTTAACGATCAGAAGGTTTCTAAATTCGTAAACCATCTGATGTATGATGGAAAGAAGAATACTTCTTACGAAATCTTCTACAATGCTCTGGAAGCAGTTGGTACAAAACTTCCTAACGAAGAAACTTCTGCTTTGGAGGTATGGAAAAAAGCATTGGAAAATGTAACTCCTCAGTTGGAAGTAAAATCTCGCCGTATCGGTGGTGCTACATTCCAGGTTCCTACTGAAATTCGTCCTGACCGTAAAGAGTCAATCTCTATGAAGAATCTGATTGCCTTCGCTCGCAAACGCGGTGGTAAAACTATGGCTGACAAGTTGGCTGCTGAAATCTTGGATGCTTACAACGAACAGGGTGGTGCTTTCAAACGTAAAGAAGATATGCACCGTATGGCTGAAGCTAACCGTGCTTTCGCTCACTTCAGATTCTAATCAAGTCAAATATTAATTTAAAATTCAGGAAGATAAAATGGCTAAACATGATTTGCATTTGACCCGTAACATCGGTATCATGGCGCACATCGATGCTGGTAAAACAACTACTTCTGAACGTATCTTGTTTTACACTGGTCTGACTCACAAAATTGGTGAAGTTCACGATGGTGCTGCAACTATGGACTGGATGGAACAGGAGCAGGAACGTGGTATTACTATTACATCTGCTGCTACTACTACTTACTGGAACTATGCTGGTAATAAATATAAAATCAACTTGATTGACACTCCGGGACACGTTGACTTTACTGCTGAGGTAGAACGTTCTTTGCGTGTATTGGATGGTGCTGTTGCTACATATTGTGCTGTAGGTGGTGTTGAACCTCAGTCAGAAACAGTATGGCGTCAGGCTGACAAATATAATGTACCTCGTATTGGTTATGTAAACAAGATGGACCGTTCTGGTGCTGACTTCTTTGAAGTAGTTCGCCAGATGAAGGATGTTTTGGGTGCTAATCCATGTCCGGTGGTAATTCCTATTGGTGCAGAAGAAACTTTCAAGGGTGTTGTTGACTTGATCAAGATGAAAGCTATCTTGTGGCACGATGAAACAATGGGTGCTGACTATGATGTAGAAGAAATCCCTGCAAACTTGGTTGACGAAGCTCAGGAATGGCGTGATAAGATGCTGGAAAAAGTAGCTGAGTTCGACGAAGCTTTGATGGAAAAATACTTTGACGATCCTTCTACTATTACAGAAGAAGAAATCTTGCGTGCATTGCGTGCAGGTACTTTGAAGATGGATATCGTTCCTATGTTCTGTGGTTCTTCTTTCAAGAACAAGGGTGTTCAGACATTGCTTGACTATGTTTGTGCTTTCTTGCCTTCTCCGATGGATACTCCGAATATTATCGGTACAAATCCTAATACTGGAGCTGAAGAAGATCGTAAGCCTTCTGAAGATGAAAAAACTTCAGCATTGGCATTTAAGATCGCTACAGACCCATACGTAGGACGTTTGACTTTCTTCCGTGTTTATTCTGGTAAGGTAGAAGCTGGTTCTTATATCTTTAATGCTCGCTCTGGTAAGAAAGAACGTGTTTCTCGTTTGTTCCAGATGCACTCAAGCAAACAGAATCCGGTAGAAGTAATCGGTGCTGGTGATATTGGTGCTGGTGTAGGTTTCAAAGATATCCGTACTGGTGATACTTTGTGTGATGAAACAGCTCCGATCGTATTGGAATCTATGGAATTCCCGGAACCGGTTATTGGTATCGCTGTAGAGCCTAAGACTCAGAAAGACTTGGATAAATTGTCTAACGGTTTGGCTAAATTGGCTGAAGAAGACCCGACATTTACTGTACGTACAGACGAACAGAGTGGTCAGACAATTATCTCTGGTATGGGTGAGCTTCACTTGGATATCATTATCGACCGTTTGAAACGTGAGTTCAAGGTAGAATGTAACCAGGGTCGTCCTCAGGTTAACTACAAGGAGGCTATTACTAAGACTGTAGAATTGCGTGAAGTTTATAAGAAACAGTCTGGTGGTCGTGGTAAGTTTGCTGATATCATCGTTACTGTTGGTCCAGTTGATGAAGACTTCAAACAGGGTGGCTTGCAGTTTATCGACGAAGTGAAGGGTGGTAACGTTCCTAAGGAATTCATCCCTTCTGTACAGAAAGGTTTCCAGACTGCAATGAAGAATGGTATCTTGGCTGGCTTCCCGCTCGATTCTCTGAAGGTTGTCTTGAAAGATGGTTCATTCCACCCGGTAGACTCTGACCAGTTGTCATTCGAAATCTGCGCAATCCAGGCTTACAAAAATGCTTGTGCTAAAGCAGCTCCTGTATTGATGGAACCGATCATGAAACTGGAAGTAGTAACTCCGGAAGAAAACATGGGTGATGTAATCGGTGACTTGAACAAACGCCGTGGTCAGGTAGAAGGTATGGAAACAAGCCGTTCTGGTGCACGTATCGTTAAAGCAATGGTGCCACTGTCTGAAATGTTCGGTTATGTAACTGCTTTGCGTACTATTACTTCTGGTCGTGCAACTTCTTCTATGACATACGATCACCACGCACAGGTATCTAGCTCAATCGCTAAGACTGTGTTGGAAGAAGTGAAGGGTCGCGTAGACTTGGTATAATACAATTAGTCGTAAATAAAATAGCTTGAAGCCGATGAGGGCTAGCGAATGACTCTTAGCCCTCATGCTTCATCTTATTCATTAAACATTATAATTTAAATTAAACAAATGAGTCAGAAAATCAGAATTAAACTGAAATCTTACGATCACAACTTGGTTGACAAGTCTGCAGAGAAGATTGTAAGAACTGTGAAGGCTACAGGTGCTATCGTTAGCGGTCCTATTCCATTGCCAACTCACAAACGTATCTTTACTGTAAACCGTTCGACTTTCGTAAACAAGAAGTCACGTGAACAGTTTGAATTGTCTTCTTATAAGAGACTGATCGACATCTACAGCTCAACTGCAAAAACAGTAGACGCTTTGATGAAATTGGAATTACCGAGTGGGGTAGAAGTAGAAATTAAAGTTTAATCAATTAAAAATTAACTGAAATGCCAGGATTATTAGGAAAGAAAATCGGAATGACATCCGTTTTCAGTGCTGATGGTAAGAATGTACCATGCACTGTTATCGAAGCTGGTCCTTGTGTAGTTACTCAGATTAAGAGTGTCGAAAAAGATGGCTATGCAGCTGTTCAGGTAGGTTTCCAGGACAAAAAGGAAAAACATACTACTAAACCGTTGATGGGTCACTTTAAAAAAGCTGGGGTAACTCCAAAGAGACACTTGGCCGAGTTCAAAGATTTCTCAGAAGAATTGAATTTAGGTGATACTATCACTGTAGAATTGTTTAACGATACTAACTATGTAGACGTAATCGGTACTTCTAAGGGTAAGGGTTTCCAGGGTGTTGTTAAACGTCATGGTTTTGGTGGTGTAGGTCAGACTACTCACGGTCAGCACAACCGTGCTCGTAAGCCGGGTTCTATCGGTGCTTGTTCTTACCCTGCAAAAGTATTCAAAGGAATGCGCATGGGTGGTCAAATGGGTGGTGACAGAGTAACTACTCACAACTTACAGGTATTAAAAGTGATTCCTGAACACAACTTGCTTTTGATTAAGGGTTCTGTTCCAGGTTGCAAAGGTTCAATCGTAATAATTGAGAAATAATGGAAGTTAACGTATTAAATATTAAGGGTGAAGATACCGGAAGAAAGGTTGCTTTGAATGAAGCTATCTTCGGAATCACTCCGAATGATCACGCTATCTATCTTGACGTAAAACAGTACATGGCTAATCAGCGCCAGGGAACTCACAAGTCTAAAGAAAGAAGCGAAATCAGTGGTTCTACTCGTAAATTAGGCCGTCAGAAAGGTGGTGGTGGTGCACGTCGTGGTGACATCAACTCTCCGCTGTTGGTAGGTGGTGCTCGTGTGTTTGGTCCTAAACCACGTGACTATTGGTTCAAATTGAACAAGAAAGTTAAGGCTTTGGCACGTAAATCTGCTTTGGCTTATAAAGCACAGGCTAACAACATTATCGTAGTAGAAGACTTCACTTTTGAAGCTCCTAAAACTAAAGAATTTGTAAATGTTGTGAATAATCTTAAAGTAGCTGGTAAAAAGCTGCTTATGGTTTTGCCGGAAGCAAATAAAAACGTATATTTGTCTGCTCGTAACTTAGAGCGTACAAATCTTGCAATTGCTTCTGCGCTGAATACTTACTCTGTATTGAACGCAGAAACTCTTGTTGTTACAGAAAGCGCATTGAAAGCTATCGAGGAAACCTTAGTTAAATAATTAAAGGAGGCTGAAGTAATATGGGAATGATTATTAAACCGTTGGTTACAGAAAAGATGACGGCAATATCTGAAAAGTTCAACCGCTTTGGATTTATTGTTCGTCCTGAAGCTAACAAGTTAGAAATTAAGAGTGAAATCGAAGCTTTGTATAACGTGACTGTTGTTGATGTAAATACTATCCGTTATGCCGGAAAGAACAAGAGCCGTTATACTAAATCAGGTCTTATCAATGGACGTACAAATGCTTATAAGAAAGCAATCGTTACATTGAAAGAAGGTGATACTATTGATTTTTATAGCAATATTTAAATAAAAGATGGCAGTACGTAAATTTAAGCCCACAACACCGGGGCAGAGACACAAAATTATTGGTACTTTTGAAGAGATTACTGCATCGGTACCAGAAAAATCTCTTGTATATGGAAAGCGTTCTACTGGTGGTCGTAACCACGTAGGTAAAATGACAATGCGCTATATTGGTGGCGGTCATAAGAGAAAATTCCGTATTATCGATTTCAAGAGAAATAAAGACGGTGTTCCCGCAGTTGTAAAAACAATCGAATACGATCCAAACCGTTCGGCACGTATCGCTCTGTTGTTCTACGCTGATGGTGAAAAGAGATATATTATTGCTCCTAATGGACTGCAAGTTGGTAGCACTCTGATGTCTGGAGCGAATGCGGCGCCTGAGATTGGTAACGCACTTCCGCTTGAAAACATCCCAGTGGGTACTGTAATTCACAACATTGAATTGCGCCCGGGTCAAGGTGCTGCTTTGGTAAGATCGGCTGGTAACTTTGCTCAGTTGACTTCTCGCGAAGGTAAATACTGTGTAATCAAATTGCCTTCAGGTGAAGTAAGACAGATCTTAAGTGCTTGTAAAGCTACAGTTGGTAGTGTTGGTAATTCAGACCATGCTTTGGAAGCTTCTGGTAAAGCAGGACGTTCTCGTTGGTTAGGTCGTCGTCCTCACAACCGTGGTGTTGTTATGAACCCTGTTGATCACCCGATGGGTGGTGGTGAAGGACGTCAGTCAGGAGGTCATCCGAGATCACGTACAGGCTTGTATGCTAAGGGCTTGAAGACAAGAGCACCTAAGAAACAGTCTTCTAAGTATATTATTGAAAGAAGAAAATAATAACAACTGATTAATTGAGTATTTATGAGTCGTTCATTAAAAAAAGGTCCATATATTAATGTAAAACTGGAAAATAAAGTGCTTGCTATGAATGAAAGCGGCAAAAAATCAGTTGTTAAGACATGGGCTAGAGCTTCAATGATTTCGCCTGATTTTGTTGGGCATACAATTGCAGTTCATAACGGAAACAAATTTATTCCTGTTTACGTTACAGAAAACATGGTTGGTCATAAGTTGGGCGAATTTGCTCCAACTCGTACTTTCCGTGGACACGCTGGTAACAAGAAAAAATAACAGGACACTTATTTGAAATAATAAAGTAATAAATAATGGGAGCAAGAAAAAAAATATCGGCTGAAAAAAGAAAAGAAGCCCTTAAAACCATGTATTTTGCAAAATTGCAAAATGTGCCTACTTCTCCACGTAAGATGCGTCTCGTTGCAGATATGATTCGTGGCATGGAGGTAAATAGAGCACTTGGTGTATTGAAGTTTTCTTCTAAGGAAGCTTCTGCAAGAGTGGAAAAACTGTTGCGCTCTGCTATTGCTAACTGGGAACAGAAAAACGAACGTAAGGCAGAAAGTGGCGAATTGTTTGTAACAAAGATTTATGTTGATGGTGGTGCAATGCTGAAAAGAATGCGTCCGGCTCCACAGGGAAGAGGTTACAGAATTCGCAAACGTTCAAATCACGTGACTTTGTTCGTTGATTCTAAGAATACTAATGATAAAAATTAAGACTAGATGGGACAGAAAGTTAATCCGATAAGCAACCGTTTAGGAATTATCAGAGGATGGGATTCTAATTGGTACGGTGGCAAGAACTATGGTGACGCTTTGTTGGAAGACAGCAAAATTCGTAAATATCTGAATGCCAGACTTGCAAAAGCCAGCGTTTCAAGAATCGTTATTGAACGTACTCTGAAATTGGTGACAATTACTGTATGTACTGCTCGTCCGGGTATTATCATTGGTAAAGGTGGTCAGGAAGTTGATAAGTTGAAAGAAGAGTTGAAGAAGATCACTGATAAGGATATCCAGATTAATATTTTCGAAGTGAAGAGACCTGAACTCGACGCTGTGATTGTTGCTAATAATATCGCTCGCCAGGTTGAAGGCAAAATCGCTTACCGTCGCGCTATCAAGATGGCTATTGCTAACACAATGCGCATGGGAGCTGAAGGTATCAAAGTGTTGATCTCTGGACGTTTGAATGGCGCTGAAATGGCTCGTTCTGAAATGTACAAAGAAGGTCGTACTCCGCTGCATACATTCCGTGCTGATATCGACTATTGTCACGCAGAAGCTTTGACAAAAGTTGGTTTGCTGGGTATTAAGGTATGGATTTGCCGTGGTGAAGTTTATGGAAAACGTGAGTTGGCTCCTAACTTTACTCAGAGCAAAGAAAACAACCGTGGTGGAAATAGTAACAATGGTGGAAAGAATTTCCGCAGAAAGAAAAACAACAATCGCTAACGAATTTGAATTTTAGGAATTATGTTACAACCGAAAAAGACAAAATTCAGAAGACAGCAGAAGGGTAGTGCAAAAGGTAATGCCCAGAGAGGTCATCAGCTGGCTTTTGGTTCATTTGGTATCAAGTCATTGCAGACAAGATGGATCACTGGACGTCAGATTGAAGCTGCTCGTATTGCTGTAACAAGATATATGCAGCGTCAGGGTCAGATTTGGATCCGCATTTTCCCGGATAAACCTATTACTCGTAAGCCTGCCGATGTACGTATGGGTAAAGGTAAAGGTTCTCCGGAAGGTTTCGTAGCTCCTGTAACTCCGGGTCGTATTTTGATCGAAGTTGAAGGTGTATCTTTCGAAGTAGCAAAAGAAGCTCTGCGTCTTGCAGCACAGAAACTTCCTGTTACTACTAAGTTTATTGTTAGACGTGATTACGACGCAAGTCAAAATGCTTAATGGATATGAAGATTGCAGAAATTAGAGAAATAGCTACCAACGAATTGGCAGAAAGAATTCAGACTGAAGTTGCCAATTACAATCAAATGGTTTTGAATCATTCGATCTCTCCGCTGGAAAATCCTGCACAGATTAAGAAGTTACGCAGAACTATTGCGCGTATGAAAGCAGAATTGCGTCAGAGAGAACTTAACAAATAATAATGGTCCTCATGGAAGCTAGAAATTTAAGAAAAGAAAGAACTGGTGTTGTAGTAAGCAATAAAATGGATAAGACCATTACTGTTGCTGCTAAGTTTAAGGAAAAACACCCTATTTATGGTAAGTTCGTTTCTAAAACGAAAAAGTACCATGCTCATGACGAAAAGAACGAATGCCAGATGGGCGATACTGTTCGTATCATGGAAACTCGTCCTTTGAGCAAAACTAAGAGATGGAGATTGATTGAAATTATCGAAAGAGCTAAGTAATTATGATACAAGCAGAATCCAGACTTACAGTATGTGACAACAGTGGTGCTAAAGAAGCTCTTTGTATCCGCGTTTTAGGCGGTACAAAGAGACGTTATGCCTCTGTTGGGGATGTTATTGTAGTTTCAATAAAGAGTGTTATCCCCTCAAGTGATATTAAAAAAGGTGCAGTATCTAAGGCCTTGATCGTACGTACAAAGAAAGAAATTCGTCGTGCTGACGGTTCTTATATTCGTTTTGATGACAATGCTTGCGTTTTGTTGAACAACGCAGGTGAAATTAGAGGAAGTCGTATCTTTGGCCCTGTAGCGAGAGAATTGCGTAACGCAAATATGAAAGTGGTTTCACTTGCACCTGAAGTACTTTAATTTTGTAAAAGATTTAAGTAATGAGTAAATTACATATTAAGAAAGGCGATACAGTTTACGTAAACTCTGGTGAAGACAAGGGTAAAACTGGCCGCGTGTTGAAAGTTCTTGTTAAAGAAGGACGCGCTGTGGTAGAAGGTATCAATATGGTATCTAAGAGCACTAAACCTAACGCAAAGAATCCTCAGGGTGGTATTGTGAAGCAGGAAGCTCCTATTCACATCTCAAACCTGAACCCGGTTGATCCTAAAACTGGTAAACCGACACGTGTAGGTAGAAGAGAAAGTTCTGATGGAAGAACATTTGTTCGTTATGCTAAAAAATCAGGAGAGGAGATTTAATCAATGAGTAATACTGCAAGCCTTAAGAAAGAATATGCAGAGCGTATTGCGCCTGCATTGAAGAATCAGTTCCAGTATACTTCATCTATGCAGATTCCTAGACTTAAAAAGATTGTTATCAATCAGGGTTTGGGTATGGCTGTAGCTGATAAAAAGATTATCGACGTTGCTATTAACGAGCTGACAGCTATTACAGGTCAAAAAGCTGTAGCAACTGTTTCTCGCAAAGATATCGCTAACTTCAAGTTGCGTAAAAAAATGCCTATCGGTGTGATGGTAACTTTGCGTCGTGAAAGAATGTATGAATTCCTTGAAAAGCTTGTTCGTGTAGCTTTGCCACGTATCCGTGACTTCAAAGGTATCGAAAGCAAATTGGACGGAAGAGGTAACTATACTTTAGGTATTCAGGAACAAATCATTTTCCCTGAAATTAATATCGATAGTATTACTAAAATTCTCGGAATGAATATTACCTTTGTAACCTCTGCTCAGACAGACGAAGAAGGTTATGCTTTGTTGAAGGAATTCGGTTTACCGTTTAAAAACGCTAAAAAAGATTGATAAGATATGGCAAAAGAATCAATGAAGGCTCGTGAAGTAAGAAGAGCTAAACTGGTAGCCAAATATGCTGAGAAACGTGCTGCGTTGAAGAAGATTGTGAACACAGGTGATCCTGCTGAAGCTTTTGAAGCTGCTCAGAAATTGCAGGCTCTTCCTAAGAATTCTAATCCGATCCGTTTGCACAACCGTTGTAAACTGACTGGTCGTCCTAAAGGTTACATGCGTCAGTTTGGTATTTCACGTATCCAATTCCGTGAAATGGCTTCAAACGGTTTGATCCCAGGCGTTAAAAAAGCAAGCTGGTAAATATTTGTATTATTAAATATTGTCAGGGTAGTCCTGATTAATTTAACAATTAATTTATATGACAGATCCAATCGCAGATTATCTCACTAGATTGAGAAATGCAATTAGTGCTAAGCACAGAGTTGTAGAAGTGCCTGCTTCAAACTTGAAAAAGGAAATTACTAAGATCCTGTTTGACAAAGGTTACATTTTGAACTACAAGTTTGTAGAAGATGGTCCTCAAGGTACTATCAAAGTTGCTTTGAAGTATGATGCAGTTAACAAAGTTAACGCTATCAAGAAACTTGAAAGAGTATCTACTCCGGGTATGCGTAAGTATACTGGCTACAAAGACATGCCGAGAGTTATTAATGGATTAGGTATTGCAATTATATCTACTTCCAAAGGTGTGATGACAGACAAAGAAGCTGCTGCTTTGAAAATCGGTGGTGAAGTTCTTTGCTATGTATATTAATGTAGGAGGATAAACTATGTCAAGAATAGGTAAATTGCCCGTTAGTATTCCTGCTGGAGTAACAGTTACTCTGAAGGATAACGTAGTAAACGTTAAAGGTCCGAAAGGTGAGTTGAGTCAGTTTGTTAATCCTGCTATTGATGTGGAGATTGCAGACGGACATGTGGTGTTGAAAGAAAATGAAAACGCTATGCTTGATAACTTGAAGCAGCGTCATGCATTCCATGGTTTGTATCGTGCTTTGATTCATAACATGGTTGTAGGTGTTTCTGAAGGTTACAAGAAAGAGTTGGAACTTGTCGGTGTTGGTTACCGTGCATCAAACAATGGTAACATCATTGATTTCGCTTTGGGTTATACTCATAATATCTTTTTGCAGTTGCCCCCAGAAATCAAAGTTGAAACTAAATCTGAAAGAAATAAGAACCCTCTTATTATATTGGAATCTTGTGACAAACAGCTGCTCGGTCAAGTTTGTTCAAAAATACGTTCTTTCCGTAAGCCTGAACCTTATAAAGGAAAAGGTATTAAGTTTGTTGGTGAAGAAATTCGTAGAAAGTCTGGTAAGTCAGCTGGCGCTAAGTAATTCACATAAAATCGTACAATTATGACAACAAAAATAGAAAGACGAATCAAGATCAAATATAGAGTACGCAACAAGATTTCAGGTTCCGCTGAACGTCCGCGTATGAGTGTGTTTAGAAGTAACAAGCAGATCTATGTTCAGGTTATCGACGATTTGAGCGGTAAAACATTGGCTGCTGCTTCTTCTTTGGGTATGGAAGCAATGCCTAAAAAAGAACAGGCTGCTAAGGTGGGTGAACTGATCGCTAAAAAAGCTCAGGAAGCTGGTATTACGACTGTCGTATTCGACCGTAATGGTTACTTGTATCATGGGAGAGTAAAAGAAGTAGCTGATGCTGCTCGTAACGGTGGACTTAAATTTTAATGAATTATGGCAGTTAATAATAGAGTTAAGATCACTAACGATATAGAATTAAAAGATAGACTGGTTGCAATCAACCGCGTTACTAAAGTTACAAAGGGTGGTAGAACTTTCAGCTTCTCTGCTATTGTAGTTGTTGGTAACGAAGATGGTATCATCGGTTGGGGACTTGGTAAAGCTGGTGAAGTTACTGCAGCAATCGCTAAAGGTGTAGAAGCAGCTAAGAAGAACCTGACTCGTGTTCCTGTATTGAAAGGTACTGTTCCTCACGAACAGTCTGCAAAATTCGGTGGTGCAGAAGTTTTCATTAAACCTGCTTCAACTGGTACAGGAGTGGTAGCTGGTGGTGCGATGCGTGCCGTATTGGAAAGTGTAGGTGTTACTGACGTTTTGGCTAAGTCTAAAGGTTCATCAAACCCTCACAATCTGGTGAAAGCTACAATCTTGGCTTTGGGTGAAATGAGAGATGCTCGCATGGTAGCTCAAAACAGAGGTGTAAGTATGGAAAAAGTATTTAGAGGATAAGGAGGATAGACATGTCAACTATTAAGATTAAACAAGTAAAGAGTAGAATTGGTGCTCCTGCTGATCAGAAGAGAACTTTGGATGCGCTGGGACTTCGTAAATTGAATCGTGTGGTTGAACACGAAGAAACTCCTTCAATTCTGGGTATGATTGAAAAGGTAAAACACCTTGTTGCAATCGTTAAGTAACTATATTGTTAATAATAAAGGATTTTACAATATGAATTTAAATAATTTACGTCCTGCAGACGGTTCTGTCAAAACTAGAAAAAGAGTGGGCCGTGGTGCTGGTTCTGGTTTAGGTGGTACTTCTACAAGAGGACATAAAGGTGCAAAGTCTAGATCTGGTTATTCTAAGAAGATCGGTTTCGAAGGAGGTCAGATGCCTTTGCAGCGTCGTGTTCCGAAATTTGGTTTTAAGAATATTAACCGTGTAGAATATAAAGCTATTAACCTTGATACTATTCAGAGCTTGGCTGAAGCTAAAAATCTGTCTAAAGTAGGTGTTAATGACTTGATTGAAGCTGGTTTTATTTCTTCTGGCCAGTTAGTGAAAGTTCTTGGTAACGGTAGTTTAACTACTAAGCTTGATGTGGAAGCTAATGCTTTCTCAAAGAGTGCAGTAGCTGCAATCGAAGCCGTTGGTGGTAATGCAGTAAAACTCTGATTCAATGAGAAAATCTATTGAAACATTAAAGAACATATGGAATATTGAGGATCTGAGACAGCGGATCCTCATTACTATATTGTTTATTGCAATCTACAGATTTGGTTCATATGTGGTTCTTCCAGGTATTAACCCCGATATGCTGTCAAAGTTGCATGAGCAAACTAGTGAAGGACTTCTTGCTTTGTTGAACATGTTCTCTGGTGGAGCTTTTTCTAATGCTTCTATTTTTGCATTGGGAATTATGCCGTATATCTCTGCATCCATCGTGATTCAGTTGTTGGCCATTGCTGTTCCGTATTTCCAGAAACTGCAGCGTGAAGGAGAAAGTGGTCGTCGGAAGATAAATCAATATACTCGTATTTTGACAATCTTCATCTTGATATTCCAGGCTCCTTCTTATTTGATCAACTTGAAAATGCAAGCTGGCTCAGCTCTTAATGCTTCATTAGATTGGACTTTCTTTATTATTACTTCTACCATCGTCTTGGCAGCAGGAAGTATGTTCATCTTGTGGCTGGGTGAGAGAATCACAGATAAAGGAATCGGAAATGGTATCTCATTGATAATTATGATTGGTATCATTGCTCGTCTTCCTCAAGCTTTTTCTGGTGAGTTTGTTTCTCGCCTTGCATCACCTGGAGCTGGCGGTATCATTATGTTCTTAGTTGAAATCGTAATGTTGATACTCGTTATCGCAGCGGCCATTCTTTTGGTACAAGGTGTTCGTAAAGTTCCTGTACAATATGCAAAACGTATTGTTGGAAATAAACAATATGGTGGTGCTAGACAATACATTCCTTTAAAGGTAAATGCAGCAAATGTAATGCCTATTATTTTTGCGCAAGCAATCATGTTTATTCCTATCACAATTGTTGGCTTCTCAAATGTAGCTACAACCAGTGGTATTGCACGTGAGTTTGTAGATCATACTAGCTTTGGATATAATCTGGTATTTGCAATATTAATTATTCTTTTCACCTGGTTCTATACAGCTATTACGATTAATACTACTCAAATGGCAGAAGACATGAAGCGTAATAATGGCTTTATTCCTGGTATAAAACCTGGTAAGAATACTGCAGATTATATTGATACAATCATGTCTCGTATAACATTGCCTGGTTCTATATTCTTGGCTATTGTTGCTATTTTGCCTGCCTTTGCTGGCCTATTTGGAGTTCAGGCTGAGTTTGCACAGTTCTTTGGTGGAACTTCTTTATTGATTCTTGTCGGAGTCGTTTTGGATACTCTCCAACAAGTTGAAAGTCACTTGTTGATGCGTCATTACGACGGTTTATTGAGCTCAGGAAGAATTAAAGGACGTTCTGCTAATGTGGCAGCTTATTAAGAAACAAAATGATATTTCTTAAGACAGATGATGAAATAGAACTTCTTCGCCAGAGTAATCTCCTTGTGGGGAAAACTCTGGCAGAAGTTGCTAAACTGATAAAGCCGGGTGTAACAACAAAACAACTTGATAAAGTTGCAGAAGAGTTCATAAGGGATCATGGGGCAATTCCCACTTTTAAAGGTTTTCCTAATCCTTATGGTAGCCCATTCCCTGGTACATTATGTACGTCTGTAAATGATCAAGTCGTTCATGGAATTCCCAATGATATTCCTTTAAAAGAGGGTGACATTATTTCTGTAGATTGTGGCACCTACATGAACGGCTTCTGTGGTGATTCTGCTTATACATTTTGTGTAGGTGAAGTAGCTCTAGAAATCTTAGCATTATTAAAAACAACAAAAGAGGCTTTATATAAAGGCATCGATAATGCTGTTCATGGAAAACGTTTAGGTGATATCGGTTATGCTATTCAACAATATTGTGAAACTCGTTCATATGGAGTAGTCCGTGAATTTGTAGGACATGGTATTGGTAAACAGATGCATGAAGAACCTCAAGTTCCTAATTATGGGAAGAGGGGTACAGGAACTCTTCTTAAAAAAGGAATGTGTATAGCTATTGAGCCTATGATTACACAAGGAAATAGGCAGATAGTAATGGAGGATGATAATTGGACGATACGAACAAGAGATCGTAAATGGGCAGCACATTTTGAACATACAGTTGCAATTGGTTTAGATCGGGCTGATATTTTATCATCGTTTGAATTTATAGAACAAGTTTTAGGAGATAAGGCAATTTAATATGGCAAAGCAATCCGCAATAGAACAAGATGGAGTTATTCTCGAGGCATTGTCTAATGCAATGTTTCGTGTGGAACTAGAAAATGGGCATGAAATAACTGCTCATATTTCAGGTAAAATGAGAATGCATTACATTAAAATATTACCTGGAGATAAAGTTAGAGTAGAGATGTCTCCTTATGACTTATCTAAAGGAAGAATCGTTTTTAGATATAAATAAAAGAATATAAGATATGAAAGTAAGAGCATCATTAAAGAAACGTACACCGGAATGTAAGATCGTTAGACGCAATGGCCGTTTGTATGTTATTAACAAGAAAAATCCTAAGTATAAACAACGTCAAGGATAATTTATTATTTTTGCAAAAAAAATAATTTAGTATATGGCTATAAGAATAGTTGGTGTAGATTTGCCTCAGAATAAGAGAGGTGAGATTGCGTTGACATACGTATATGGTATTGGACGCAGCAGTTCAGCAAAAATTTTGGATAAAGCAGGTGTTGACCGTGATTTGAAAGTTAAAGATTGGACTGATGATCAGGCTGCTAAGATCCGTGAAATCATTGGTGCTGAATATAAAGTAGAAGGTGATCTTCGTTCGGAAATCCAGTTGAACATTAAGCGATTAATGGATATTGGTTGCTATCGTGGTGTTCGTCACCGTTTGGGTCTGCCTGTAAGAGGTCAGAGCACTAAGAATAATGCTCGTACACGTAAGGGAAGAAAGAAAACAGTTGCAAATAAGAAAAAAGCTACTAAATAATAATTGTTAATATGGCAAAAAAAACAGTCGCAGCTAAAAAAAGAAATGTGAAAGTGGATGCTAATGGACAGTTGCATGTTCATTCTTCATTCAACAACATTATCGTTTCTTTGGCAAACAGCGAAGGCCAGATCATCTCATGGTCTTCTGCAGGTAAGATGGGATTTAGAGGTTCTAAGAAGAACACTCCTTATGCAGCTCAGATGGCTGCCCAGGATTGCGCTAAAGTAGCGTACGATCTTGGCCTGAGAAAGGTGAAAGCTTATGTTAAGGGTCCTGGTAACGGACGTGAGTCTGCAATCAGAACTGTACACGGAGCTGGAATTGAAGTTACTGAAATTATTGACGTAACTCCATTGCCTCACAACGGTTGTCGTCCTCCTAAAAGAAGAAGAGTATAATAAAGATAACCTATTTAGATGTAACTTGATTTTGTTAAATAATGGATTACATTCCTTTCTGTGATCGCGGCTGCAACAAATTGAGTTCATTAGTAACAATTAAATTTAAAGAAGAAAATGGCTAGATATACTGGACCAAAAACTAGAATTGCACGTAAATTCGGTGAAGCAATCTTTGGAGCAGATAAAGTTTTGTCTAAGAAAAACTATCCTCCTGGACAGCATGGTAACAACCGTCGCAGAAAAACTTCTGAATACGGTGTCATGTTGGCTGAAAAGCAGAAAGCAAAATATACTTACGGAGTATTGGAAAAACAGTTCCGTAATATGTTTGAAAAGGCTGCAAGTATGAACGGTATTACCGGTGAAATCTTGTTGCAGAGCCTTGAATGTCGTTTGGACAACGTTGTGTTCCGTTTGGGTATTGCTCCTACTCGTGCTGCAGCTCGCCAATTGGTAGGTCACAAGCACATTACTGTAGATGGTAAGGTTGTTAATATTCCTTCTTACGCAGTAAAACCAGGTCAGTTGGTAGGTGTTCGTGAAAGATCTAAGTCTTTGGAAGTTATTGCAAATTCATTGACTGGTTTCAATCACAGCAAATATCCTTGGTTGGAATGGGATGAAAACTCTAAGACAGGTAAATTGTTGCACAGACCTGAAAGAGCAGATATTCCTGAAAACATTAAAGAACACTTGATCGTTGAATTGTACTCTAAATAATAATTAATTTCATGGCGATATTAGCATTTCAAAAACCTGATAAAGTATTAATGTTGGAAGCGGATTCTAAATTCGGAAAATTCGAATTCCGTCCGCTTGAACCCGGTTTCGGTATTACCGTAGGTAATGCTTTACGCCGTATTCTTCTCTCTTCTCTGGAAGGTTATGCAATCAATACTATTCATATTGAAGGTGTTGAACATGAATTCGCTACAGTTCCGGGAGTTAAAGAAGATGTAACTAACATTATCTTGAATCTGAAGCAAGTTCGATTCAAGCAAATAGTTGAGGAATTCGAAAATGAGAAGGTAAGCATTACCGTTGAGAATTCTACTGAATTTAAGGCAGGTGATATAAGTAAGTATTTGACTGGATTTGAAGTGTTAAATCCTGAATTGGTTATTTGCCATTTAGATTCAAAAGCAACTATGCAGATAGATCTTACTATTAACAAAGGACGTGGTTATGTTCCGGCTGACGAAAACCGTGAATACTGCACCGATGTGAACGTAATTCCTATCGATTCTATTTACACTCCGATTCGTAATGTAAAATATGCGGTAGAAAACTATCGTGTAGAACAGAAGACTGACTATGAAAAGTTGGTTCTGGAAATTACAACGGATGGTTCCATTCACCCGAAGGAAGCACTGAAAGAAGCTGCTAAAATATTGATTTATCACTTCATGTTGTTCTCTGATGAAAAGATTACTCTTGAAACATCAGATTCTGACGGAAATGAAGAATTCGATGAAGAAGTATTGCACATGCGTCAGTTGCTGAAGACCAAATTGGTTGATATGGACTTGTCAGTTCGTGCTTTGAACTGTTTGAAGGCTGCAGATGTAGAAACATTGGGAGACTTGGTACAGTTTAATAAGACAGATCTGTTGAAGTTCCGTAACTTCGGTAAGAAATCGCTCACTGAGCTTGATGATTTGCTCGAGAGTCTGAATCTTTCGTTTGGAACAGATATTTCTAAGTATAAATTAGATAAAGAATAAAAAATGAGACATAATAAAAAATTCAACCATTTAGGTCGTACTGCTTCTCACAGAAACGCAATGTTGTCAAACATGGCATGTTCTTTGATCAAGCACAAAAGAATCACTACGACTGTTGCGAAGGCTAAAGCTTTGAAAAAGTTCGTTGAGCCTCTGATTACAAAGTCTAAAGAAGACACAACTAACTCACGTCGTGTTGTATTTAGCAACTTGCAAGATAAGTTTGCTGTAACTGAACTGTTCAAAGAAATCTCTGTAAAGGTTGCAGATCGTCCGGGTGGTTATACTCGTATCATCAAGACTGGTCATCGTTTGGGTGACAACGCAGAAATGTGTTTCATCGAATTGGTAGACTACAATGAGAACATGGCTAAGACAGCTGCTAAGAAAGCTACTCGTACTCGTCGTTCTAAAAAATCAACTGCAACTGAAGCACCTGCTGCTGAAGCAACTGCAGAAGCTACTACAGAGGAAGCCCCTAAAGCTGAATAATTCTGTAAACGCTATATACACAAGAAAACCGAAGTTCATTTGGGCTTCGGTTTTTTTATTGCTTATTCCGAAGGTAGAATTCCTGTATTCTTTGCTTAAAAACGCATAACAGAAAAGATGCAAGCCTAGATTGCTTATGATAATACATCGTTTGGAAAGTTACCTTGAGGAAATGCATCAGATTCCTTTGATTATTTCTATTATAATCGATGACTATTGATAGGATCTTTTTCGAGAAAGTGTCTTTTTATGAGATAAAATACAGCCTTCGTCGTGAAAGAATTATAACTGTCAGACGAAGGCTTTATCTTAATGATGACTGAATGATAAGATTTCCTGATAATCGGGTTATCAGAAAAACAGCCTTACTCCTGAATTGTAATACCCATTTTCTTCATCAAGAAACAAGCATTCATATTCTGTGCAACTCCTTCGCGCAACTTGTAAGAGAAATGTAGTTCATTATCTATAATATCCGCTTCAAAACAGTAATTCTGAATTTTCTGAGGAAATTGATTTGCCAGCTTACCTAATAATAAGTCATGCGTAGCAATAATACCATTTGCCTGTAAATTCATAAACTGTTTAATCAAGTCGAACGATCCTTTTTGCTTATCCACGGAGTTTGTTCCTTTTAAGATTTCATCCAAGATGATGAACAGTTGCTGCCCTTCATTCAACCAGTCAATGATACGTTTCAGGCGTTTCAGTTCAGCGAAGAAATACGATTCATTGTCAGAAAGAGAGTCGGATGTACGTAAGCTTGTTACAAGACGGGCTGGATAAAGCATTAAGCTTTCACAACAAACCGGGCAGCCCATGCAAGCCAACAGATAATTTACTCCGATAGTGCGCAGGTATGTACTTTTTCCTGCCATATTGGCTCCAGTGATGATAAGGAAATAAGGACGTGAAGGAATCTGCACATCATTCTTTACACATTGCGCAGGCGACATCAGCGGATGTCCCATTCCACAGGCCATAAAGCAGAAAGGCTTATCCGATATTTCCGGCCATGAATAGTTCGGATGATTATACGCAAAAGTACCGAGTGAACATAGCGCATCCAATTGGCCAACTGCTTCCAACCATCCTACAACATACTGTCCGTATCGTTCCTTCCATTTTTCTATCCGTACAATCTGGTGCAACTGGAAGAACATTCCCCCTTCCAGCAGCACATAAAGCAACTGATTGTTTCGTAAATCGAGGCGATCCAGTTCTTTCGATAGTTTCATCAGTACCTTATCCGGAGACTCTCCATCGATATCGAGTTCTCTCATCAAATACTGAAGTTCCTCAGCATGCCATTCCTGACGTTTGGCAAGCGCAATCAGCTTGGCATATCCGTTCAATATATTCAGTTTTTGTCCATACAATTCTTGAATAGCAGTGGCCTTTCTGATTACTCCGAAACTGATAATGACAAATAACATGAAAGATACCCCGAGCCAGCTCAATGAAATCACTCCCACTACTCCGGCTATCAGTAAAAGTAAGTTTATGGAAGGCACCCCCCAGATGAGTAACTTTACCCAAAGAGCATGACTAAATGATGAAGTATTCTGACTCCATTGCCTGATATCCTCTCCGTCTGAAGCCTTTCCCTGATTCATCAGTCCCGTAATGCGGAACTCCTCTCTGAATTCCGGTCTGGAAGCCATGTCCTGGACAGCCTGTTGGCGTTCCTCTATTTCCTTTTTCTCACAGAGATGAATTTTCAACCATCCAGCCAATGTTGTCGAACCAAAATGGGTACATGTGCGGTTCAGTGCCTGAAACAAAGAGTGACGTCCAAACAAATCAAGGTCAAATGAATACGGATGCTCTGGATCAATAAATTCATTTCCTTCCTCAAACGCACTTTGGTCGCCTGCGAGTGCTTGTAACTCTTCCCGGTTAATTCGAAGCCGCAATTCCAGCCACTCCTTACGGTAAAAGAGCCGGTTATGTACTTTTACAAGAACAAAAAAAGGAAGGAAAGTGCATCCCGCACAAAGTATCAGTTTCCAGCTATCGGAATGAAAAAAGAAGATGATACCTATAATTCCGGCCAAGAATAATGCAACTCTCAGCATACTGATGCGGAAAATACGTTGTTTGACACGTTTAAGTTCATTTTCGGACACACTGATTCGTGTCTCGTACCATTGAGTTATACTTTTCATCATGTTTATAAGTGTTTGATAGATTGTGTTTGTGTGGTAAAGATAAGAAAAGATTTCCTCTGCAAAAAAAATATGATTTTCTTTGTAACGAAACTTTCATTCCTATCGTCTATATCAATGAAAGCGCTTTCGGATAACCCGAATATGAATCTTTAAAAGAATGTATGATGAAAAGATTAACTATAACCTGTATAATGATAATGTTGACTTTGGCAGTAGGACAAGCCAAAGATTTTTCCGACTTGTTTGATGAGTTCAGAAAAGAGCAACATGCCGATTACGTATCCGTATCTCCTATAATGATGAAGATGGCCCGTATGTTTACTCCGGCCGATGAAGGAGGAGATTTCTTACAACGTATTCATTCTGTCAGAGTCCTTGATTTGGAAGAATGTTCTTCGGAAACCAAACAGCGCTTCAATCAAAGGATAGATAAGATTAATACCAAAGGTTATGAAGAAATGATGCGGGTGAAAGATGAAGGAGAGTTGGTACGTATCTTTGTAAAACAGGAGAAGGATGTCATTCGGGAGATGATTATTCTTTGTGCCGGAAAGAATGATTGTACCTTGGTTGCTTTGACCGGAAAAATCCGTCAGAAAGATATCGATAAAATAATAGATCAACAGACAAAAGAAGACTCCTCTCATGAACGCTGAAAACTTTAAGCAGCGTTATCTTCCTTTTCATGACAAGATGTACCGTCTGGCCTTCCGTTATACGGGAAGTCGGGAGAATGCCGAAGATATGGTACAGGAAACGTATTTGAAATTATGGAAAAAACGCGACGAACTGCCGGAAATAGAAAATACAGAAGCATACGTGATGACCTTGCTCAAAAATGTTTGCTTCGATTTTCTTCGGAAAAATCACGAAGAGATGTGGGCGAGCTCCCCTCCCGAAGACTTGCAGATAGCGATACAAGCTCCCTCTTCTGCTACACCGTTGGAGATTAAGGACGAGGCTGAATGTCTTCAGCAGTTGATTGCACATTTACCTCCTCCCCAGAAGAAGGTTCTTCTCCTACGCGATGTGAATGAGTGTTCTATGGAAGAAATAGAACAAGCCACCGGATTTACTGCAGCTAACATACGGGTTCTCTTATCACGGGCCAGAAAAAAATTACGTGAACAATTTAGCAAAATCAGAGCTTATGAACGAGTTGGATGAAATAAAGAATTTGTTGAATGCATACTACGAAGGGAAAACAAATACGGCAGAAGAAAAACGACTGTATAAGTTTTTTTCTCAAACAGATGTACCGCAGGAATTATCTGCTGATAAAAAACTGTTTCTATCCCTGTCTTCTTTGCAAGAAACTCCGGAAATACCTTCCGGATTGGAATCACGTATTGCTTCTTGTATCGATGGTTGGGAACAGGAAGAGCAGGTTCGTACAGAACGTCATAAGAAAATGACACACCGTATTCTCTTGCGTCGCTGTGCCGGTATTGCGGCAGGCTTATTTCTTGTCTTTTCTGTAGGAACTTATTTGTATCACCATTCTCAGCTTCGTCCTCTTTCAGAAGATACGTGTGCTTCTCCCGAAGAAGCTTATGCCGAGGCTCAGAAAGCTCTGCTCCTGTTCTCACATAGTTTGAATAAGGGATTGGCTCAAATGGAAAAGGCCGAAGAGGCTACCGTAAAGGTAAAGAAAGTGGTAGAAAAACATGTTAATAACTTTAATAATCAAGAAAAATGAAACGTTTCTATATATTTATCATATTGACTTTGTGCTTGTTTGTCAATGCTTTTTCTCAAGACGATTTCTTTAAGAAGTTTGCAGATCGGGAAGATATTACTTCTGTCTATATCTCTAAATCCATGCTCCGTCTGATGCCTAATGTGCAGGCTGATGGCATAGATATAGGAGGTGTGGCTTCCAAGTTGGATAATATTCAGATTCTTTCTTGTGAAAAGCAGGAAGTGGTTCCCCTGATTCGTCAGGAACTGAAATATATCAACCCCAAAAATGGATACGAGGAGTTGATGAAAGTAAATGATGAAGGAGAACATACAGTAATTTATTTGAAGGAAACTTCCGGACATTCAAAAGAGTATATCTTGTTGTGCGATGAAAAAAAGGAACTGACTGTGGTCATTCTGAAGGGAAATTTGTCTCTGTCCGATATACAGGGGATTATAAAGCAGTAGGATATTTATGGAATAACATAGTGTGGTATCTTCATTTTTATATATTTTTGCAGTGGTTGTGTATAAAATATAATTAGAGCATAATGACTGTGAAAAACATTTTGTCAGGAATTTTAATGTGTGGGTTTCTTGTCGGTTTAATCAGTTGTACTAAGGAACTACATGATTGGCAGTTGAAACCTGTATCAAGCGATTTGGTATTTAAAGATTTGGCCCATTCGTGGGACGAAGGAATCCCTTTGGGAAATTCTTTTGTGGGTAGTCTTGTCTGGGAACGTGATTCTGTATTACGATTCTCACTCGACCGGATTGACCTTTGGGATTTGAGACCAACCGACAGCCTTTCCGGTGAGAATTATAAATTTTCATGGGTGAAGAAGCACATTGAAGAGGGAAACTATTTACCGGTACAGAAAAAATTCGACTGGCCTTACGATAACAATGCAGCTCCTTCTAAGATTCCGGGAGCTGCCGTAGAATTCCCTTCTTTGGGTGAAGTGGAAAACGTACATCTTTATCTGAATAATGCCTTATGCGAGGTATCATGGAAAAACGGGATAACCTTGCACACGTTTGTTCACGCCAATCGTCCGATAGGATGGTTTGTGTTCGACAATGTACCACAGCCTATTGTACCGACCGTTATTCCACCTGTATATGAAAAAGAAAACGTAGGAGTCGTGGATCCGGTGACTGGGCAAGACCTGGCTTTGTTGGGATATAAGCAGGGCACAGTCGAGAAAAAAGAGGATCTGATCGTATACCATCAAAAAGGTTGGAATGATTTTTCTTATGATGTGGTAGTGAAATGGAAAAATGTATCAGGAAAGTGTGTCGGAGTATGGAGCGTGACTTCCTCTCTTGCACCCGAGAAGGCTGTATCCGAAGTAGAAGAAGCTTTCAAGCGAGGACTTGTCAGTGATTATCAGGAACATTTAGATTTTTGGAATACTTACTGGAAGCAATCTTCCGTTTCTGTTCCCGATACTCTTCTACAGCGGCAATATGATAATGAAATGTACAAATTCGGTTCAGTAGCAAGAGAATATTCATATCCAGTTTCTTTACAGGCTGTCTGGACGGCAGACAATGGAAAACTTCCGCCTTGGAAGGGCGATTTTCATCACGACTTGAATACCCAGTTGAGCTACTGGCCTTCCTATGCGGGAAACCATCTGAAAGAAGAGAGTGGTTACCTTAATACGTTATGGGCGCAGCGTGATGTATACCGGAAGTTTACCCGCCAATATTTTGAAAAAGAAGGTCTTGCCATTCCCGGAGTATGTACTCTGACGGGAGAAGCAATGGGAGGATGGATTCAGTATTCTATGTCGCAGACTACGGCTGCCTGGCTTTCTCAGCATTTTTATTTGCATTGGAAATATTCAGCAGACTATAACTTCTTGAGAGAAAGAGCATATCCTTTTGTAAAAGAAGCAGCTCAATTCCTCGAAAATCAGACAGAGATAAATGCAGAAGGAAAACGGGTGCTTGCTTATTCTTCCAGTCCGGAGATTTTTGACAACTCGTTGAAAGCCTGGTTCAAGAACATGACGAATTACGATTTGTCTCTTACTTCCTTCTTGTTTAAAATTGCGGCAGAAATGGCCGATGAACTGAATTTGAAAGAAGAAGCCGGACATTGGAGCGCATTACGTGCCCAGTTGCCCGATTATGCGTTGGACAGTAAGGGGGCATTAGCCTTTGCAAAAGGGTTTCCTTATGAGGAATCACATCGTCATTTCTCTCATGCCATGGCCATTCATCCTTTGGGACTGCTGAACTGGGAAGAAGGGGGTAAATCTCGTGAAATCATTAAATCCACTCTTGAAGCATTGGAGAAGTATGGGCCACAATGGTGGACTGGATATTCGTATGCCTGGTTTGCCAACATGAAAGCTCGTACCTTTGATGGCGAAGGAGCGTATAAAGCACTTCGTACATTTGCGGAATGTTTCTGCTTGCCTAATACATTCCATGCCAATGGCGATCAGTCGGGAACTGGAAAGTCGGATTATACGTATCGTCCTTTTACATTGGAAGGCAATTTCGCTTTTGCGGCAGGTATTCAGGAAATGCTGTTACAGAGTCATACCGATACCTTGCGTGTGTTCCCGGCTATCCCTGAATGCTGGGAAAATGCATCCTTCCATAATCTGAGAGCACAGGGTGCTTTTCTGGTAAGTGCAGTCAGAAAAGATGGAAAGACAGTTTCTGTAGAGATTGAATCCGAAAAAGGAAAGGATTTGTTGCTTGTTTCTCCCTTCGATGGCACTATCATACAACGTAAGACAGCTCCGGGTGAGCGTATTGTCTTAAATAATGTGATTCCGGAATAAAGATCAGAAAAGGGCTGATTGCCTGTCATTGACAAACCTTAATTAGAGTGATAGCAAGTGGTTGGCGTACGTGTGGCGGCAACCACTTGCTTGTTTTTAGCCGATTGTCATATTGATAGGAATATTGACCTTTTTACGTAAAAAAATGAGAAAATACCGTTTTTCGATAACTTGTATTTTGAATAAAAAGTTCGCTCACGGTGGTAAAAATCCCTTTTTAGAACTATAAAACCTCCTTAAAACATGTTATAGGACAGGTTTATGAAGCCTTTTTCGGAGGAAAATACGACCTTTATCAAGCGGTAACGATACTTGAAACGAGGGCTGACGGTACTCGAATCGTTGCCTTACGCGATTAGTCGCGTTGACTGATGCTTCCTTTTGTTTGTTTTTACCTGTTTTCGGGGGATTTTTGATGCTTTTTCGAAGCATATTTTCTACATTTTTTGAAATGATAAAAGGTTGCTGATTTCTTGATTCTTCGATTCCGATGTATGCTGTATACTCTTCTTTATGTCGTTTAAACAAATAAAGAAGGGAATGTCTGTCTTTCTGTATTTTATAACGGCCGAAAAACTGCCGAATTTTCCACAACTTCTGTACCGGTACTCAAATAACGCCGTGTAGAGGCCTCTGAATTGATATTTTGTAAATAACGTGATAAAATTGACAAATAGAAAGTTGCTGAATGAGTGGTGCCTGGTCTTTTTATCTTCATTATGTATTTTCCTGCTGCAACGAAAATTCCTTGCAAAAATTATCAGTCATATAATAAATCTCTTTAACTTTAGAATTATTAGGAATGGAATAATAGAAAGTAGTATGATGAAGTATTTATTTCTTTTATTGTGTTTATGATAATCTTTATTCTACTTGTTCTTAATCAATATTTATCAAATGGAAGAAACAAACAGATTATGGGTAACAGAAGCATTTATCAAGCTTCTTGTTCAGTTACAAGATGGAGCGATTTGGGCAATACCAGATAAAAAAGTTGTAATCAGCGGGGCATATACAGTACTTCAGCATTTTGAGATTATGCCACAAAGAAAGCCAGATATAGGAGAAGATGCTCTTTATTTCCAGATTCATCATACAGAAATATCTGTTTATATAGACTTGTTAAAAGAAACAGATTTGATAGAGTTTTTGTCAGATTCTATACTTTTTATCGAGCAGAAAGAAAATTGTGAGATTCTGGCAGCTTTCTATAAAGGTTTATTCTGTATATCAGACAGATTCTTGGTAGATGAGACTTTTCTCAAGCAATGTGAGGAGGCTAATCTTTTGTTTCGGAATTTGTATATTCCTTTGAATCAGGAACTGCTGATTAAGATATTTTCTCAATTACCTGATGGGGCTGTATTAGCTATAGACAGTTGGGAACTGGAGGATTGCAGTGCTTTTCAGTCCATGAAACAGTTCAGATTGCAGGAAAAGTTTACTTCTGAACAGGACGATTTTAGCTATTGTTTTCGGATAGGCAAAGCCGACTTGCCTGTTTATATCGATTGGATACGATGTAGCGATTTACCCTCTTTTTTAATTCATTTTGTAATCTTTCCTTCTTCGGATAGTGAAGATAAAGCTCCTTTGGCGGTAGTGTATGATAGTTGTATCTTTTGTTTATCCGATAAAATAGAGATAGAACAACAGATGATTGAACAGGCGGATAAGGTACATTTGTATGTACAGAAACTATAAAAGTATATGGAGCAAGTTATTTTTTATGACTGGAATCGTAATCCTAAGATGATATGGAGCGATGCTTGCAGGATAGAGGGTGAAGAAAACCATACAATTCAGTTCTATGCCTCATTCGATACTACTATTTATAATGCACGTACGATTTGTAGGGTAGAGACAGGGCAACTTGTTCGTTTTATAGAACAGCTTGAAGATATGTATAAGGGACAATGTAATAAAATAGTTCTTCATTCTTGTGATGAAAAATTATCTGTCTTTTTACAAAAAGAACTGTGCGGACATATTGCTTTGTGTGCTCATGTAAAGAACAAGTATCCAACGGAGGATGAATTAACTTTTTGTACTTATTTCGACCAAACATTTCTCCCCGATTTATGCGCGGAAATCCGTATCATGTCGCAGACCTCTGTGGTACAGTCGGATTATACTACGGTACAGCCGGAAGAGTCTTTTTCGTTTCATTTATCATTATTGGATCGGGTAGTCCTTCATGATTATGTATGTTTTAGGCTGAATATAAAAGATGCATTCTTTCATGTTGTAACGGATACTTCTATGTGGTGGGAGGAATTCCATTGTTTTAGAGAAGAGTTGGGACAGTTGATAGAAGGAAAGGTAAATGAAGTCATATTTGCTCCTTTGGGAGAATTTTGGAGAATTACATTTGTCAGTTTAGGAAGAGAGATTCTTGTAAAGGGAGATATCAGCGATATGGAGATGCCACAAAGTTCATTAAGTTTCCATCGGATAGTTAGCAGCGCTTTGTGTTCGGACTTAAAAAGTCAGTTGGAAAGATGGCTTTTATAGGAAATCATTGGAGAATAATCAGAATAAAAAAGTCTCAAAATAGAAAAACAGAGCGTGTTTGTCTTGTTCTTCTATTTTGAGACTTTGAACTTTTCGATTAACTCAGATGGAATCAGATATTCTGCATTGCCTGTTCCAGGTCGGCAATAATATCATTTACATTTTCAATACCTACCGACAGACGGATCAAGTCAGGAGCTACACCGGCTTCTATCAACTGTTCATCGGTAAGCTGGCGATGTGTGTGGCTGGCAGGGTGAAGTACACAAGTACGTGCATCGGCTACGTGTGTCACAATGCAAGCCAGTTTCAGGCTATCCATGAATTTGATGGCTTCTTCACGTGTTCCGTTGAGGCCGAAAGCTATTACACCGCAAGAACCATTTGGCATGTATTTCTGAGCCAGTTCGTAATATTTGCTGCTCTTAAGTCCGCAGTAGTTTACCCATTTCACTTTTGGGTTTGCTTCCAGCCATTCGGCTATTTTCTGAGCATTTTCGCAATGACGAGGTACACGTAAGTGAAGTGTTTCGAGTCCTAAGTTCAGCAGGAATGCATTTTCAGGCGACTGGATAGAACCGAGGTCTCTCATCAATTGTGCTGTAGCCTTGGTGATGTAAGCCATCTTACCGAATGCCTTAGTATAAGTCAGTCCGTGATAAGACTCATCCGGTTGAGTCAGTCCCGGGAATTTGTCAGCTTGTGTATCCCAGTCAAAATTACCGCTGTCTACAATCGCGCCTCCTACACAGGTTGCATGTCCGTCCATGTATTTGGTTGTGGAGTGAGTTACAATATCAGCTCCCCATTCAAACGGGCGGCAGTTGATAGGAGTGGCAAATGTATTGTCGACAATCAAAGGTACCCCATGTTTGTGAGCAATGCGGGCAAACTTCTCAATATCCAACACATTGATACTTGGGTTGGAGATTGTTTCGCCGAACAGACATTTAGTATTCGGGCGGAACGCTTTTTCTATTTCTTCTTCCGGTGCATCGGCATCTACGAAGGTGCATTCGATACCCAGTTTCTTCATTGTTACAGCAAAGAGATTGAAAGTACCTCCGTAAATAGTAGACGAACATACAAAGTGATCGCCAGCCTCACAGATGTTGAATACTGCGTAGAAATTGGCTGCTTGTCCGGAAGAAGTAAGCATGGCTGCTACTCCACCTTCCAGTGCTGCAATTTTGGAAGCAACTGCATCATTGGTCGGGTTCTGCAGACGGGTATAGAAATAGCCGCTATCTTCAAGATCGAACAGGCGGGCCATCTGTTCGCTGGTATCATACTTGAATGTAGTACTCTGATAAATAGGCAATACGCGGGGCTCTCCTTTCTTGGGAGTCCATCCTGCCTGTACGCATAGCGTTTCTTTGCTGAATTTTGTTTCCATATATTGGGTTTGTTTTGATATTTTGTTTGTTTTATCCGGCAAAAGTAAGAAATAATCTTCCACCTTTGTGCTCTTTTTGTGAAAAAGAGTTATATTTGGTCGTTATTAATAAAAAGTGATAATGGTAGATGAAGTAAAATTTAAGCATGTAATGCCGGTACAGATTCGGTTTAGTGATGTCGATATTTATGGACACATGAATAATAATGCCTATTTCTCGTTGTACGACTTGGCAAAGACTTCTTATCTTCGTGATGTGTTTGGATACAAGGAGGAATGGAGCAAGTTGGGAGTAGTGGTTGCCAATATCAATGCCGATTTCCTGGCTCCGGTATTTTTTTCCGATGAACTGATTATCGAAACGACAGTCGTTCATTTAGGCCATAAAAGTATGACATTGCTTCAGCGGGCAATCAACAAGGCCAGTGGAGTGTTGAAATGCCAGTGCCGTACGGTGTTGGTTGGTTACGATGTGGCGACTAAGGAACCTGTAGAGCTGCCTTTGGATTACAAACTGGCTATTTGCAGATACGAAGGCAAGACTTTGGAGGAACTGTTGGAACCGATTCGGTAAATAACCGGTTTCCATAAAATCGGTTACTTGTATTCACAGTGAACAATACAACTACCTTTTGCTGATGATACAGGTACCGTTTGTCAATGATACTATTGCTGATTTTCGGTATGCTTGCTCTATTTACAGTACTGTTGGGGCAAGTTTCTTTCTGTTTGTTTGCACATGTCGGGTTATTTTACGAATATTGCATATCAATAATCAATATACCTTCTAATTTTATATTGAATCAACAGGTTATAGCCATTGTAAGAATTGCAGCTATGGTGTCTGAAGACAGAAAATCAAATTTTGCAGGAAATACGATATTTTCGGATGAAAAAGCCTTGATAGAGGGTTTGAAATCCGGCTCAGAGCCTTGCTATAACCGGCTTTATAAGTTGTGGGTGAGCAGACTTTATCACTTTGTGTACGGATATGTCAAATCCGAAAGTATCACAGACGATATTGTGCAGGAAACGTTTCTTCGTATTTGGACACATCGCGCAGAACTTAATCCTGAGTTGTCTTTCAAGTCTTATCTTTTTACCATTTCCTATCATTTGGTTCTTAAGGAGCTGCGGCGTCAGGTACAGAATCCACTGGTAGGGGAATATATATCTTATGTCACCCAGCTTCATACATCTGATGAAATCACAGAGAGAGCAGTGGAATTTGATCAGTTTGAGGAAGCACTGCAGCGGGCCAAGATGAAGCTTACTCCTCGTCAGCGGGAAATATTTGAACTTAATAAAGAACAGAGTTTGTCAATTTCTGATATAGCCGAAAAATTTTCCATTACAGAGCAGGTGGTACGCAATCAGCTTTCGGCTGCATTGAAGGTAATTCGCAAAGAGTTGACCGATTTTTCTTTCATTTTTCTACTATTTATGTTTTATAACAGATAAAAACAGATGTTATAAATCTTACTTGAAGGGATATTACTTACAAAAAACATACAAAATGTAAGTAATATATGACTATACCGTCTTCACATACTAATGAAATTAATGAACTTCTAAGAAAGTTTCATGATGGAAATATCTCTTCAGAAGAATATGCTCAGTTGTCTGAAAAAATGAAAACAATCTCAGACGTTGAGTTATATAAAGAATTGGAAGAGCATTGGAATACTTTCGAAGAATACAAACAGCTTTCCGACGAGAAAATAGATTCACTTTATAATCATGGTATAAAACCTCAACTTGATATTCCACAGAAAAAATCTACCATTATTCGCTTTAAACGCTATTGGCTGCAAATTGCAGCTTCGTTGCTTATTTTGCTGATTGGTGGAATTGCTTCGAAATTTTATACCGAACATCAGGTTGCTTATCAGTTGGCAGAACAGCAAATAACTATTGAAGCCGGAGAAACAGGAATTTCAGCAGTTACTCTTCCTGATGGAACAAAAGTCCGTTTGAATGCAAAGTCTACTTTGTCTTATCGGCAGGATTTCGGACAAAAAGACCGTAAGGTCTCACTTTCTGGTGAAGGCTATTTTGAAGTAAAGAGAGACGAGTCTAAACGCTTTGTGGTTACTACAGAAGTAATGGATATTGCAGTATTGGGAACTTCTTTCAATGTATTTGCATACGATGATAAGGATTTTGTAGAAATGTCATTGGTAGAAGGTCATGTACAGGTTACTCCATTTAATAATGTGAACCGGATTGTGGATGTTCGTCCCAATGAGAAAGTAACCTATTGTAAAGCAACCGGTGAGTTGAATCTGACTCGTACATCGAATCGGCTTGAAACAGCTTGGTTGAGTAATGAATTAGCCTTTCGTCATGATAAGCTGAAAGAAGTATTCTCTTGCTTGGAGCGTAAGTTTGGAGTTGTGTTTAGGGGAGGAACTCAAGAGTTGCTCGAGGATGTATATACAGGTACTTTTGAGGAAGAAAATTTGGAGAGTATTTTACGGGTACTTCAGATTCATTATGGATTTAAGTATCACTTGGAAGACAATACAGTTTATTTAAATATTGATTAACCTTTTAAAATTATTTCCTGAATCTATGAAGACATAATGAAGAAAAACAACAAACTCCGATATGAGCGGCAACTCAATCGGAGTTCAGTGGGAAGAAGTTCCACAAAAACTATGTTGGCGCATAGTCTATGAAACCAAAAACCTTAATTTAAAATTCTAATTATGAAAATCAAAAAGCAATTGATTGATTTTGGTCATAAAGGTAATAAAAAGTCGGGAATGTTCCGTCCTCTTGCATTATCTTTGTGTATGTTAACATTTGTTGGTGCATCGGCTCAAACAGGTACAGTAAGTATCAATGTAAAGAATGCATCTGTAAAAGAGTTGTTTAGTGCTATTGAGAAACAAACTTCTTATCGTTTCTCTTATCGCGATGCCGAGATTAAAAACAAAACAGGAATTACTGTAAATGTTAAAAATGAAGAACTGAAAAGTCTGCTAAGCCGTGAGTTGGCGAAATACGGTTTGACCTATCAGGCATCTGGCAATAAGATTATTGTTACTCCTGTAAAGGCTAAATCTAAAGGTGTAGTCAAGAAAGTAAAGGGACGGGTAGTGGATGCAAAAGGAGAGCCTATTATCGGTGCCACTGTCATGGAAAAAGGTACTACAAACGGAACAATCACTGATTTTGATGGAAATTTTGTTCTGGATGTAGCCGATGGCGCTCCTTTGGAAATCTCTTATATCGGTTATAAAGATTTGCAATTGGTCGCAGATGCGGGTAAGACACTGTCTGTAACCATGAAAGAAGATACTGAAGTGTTGGACGAAGTCGTAGTCACTGCATTGGGTATCAAGAAAGAAACAAAGGCTTTGACTTATAACGTACAGGAAGTAAAGGCTGAAGAATTAATCAAGGTAAAGGATGCCAACTTCATGAACGCATTGTCTGGAAAGATTGCCGGTGTAACTATTAATTCAAGTTCTTCGGGTGTGGGTGGAGCCACTCGTGTGGTAATGCGTGGTACAAAGTCTATTTCAGGTAATAACAATGCACTTTATGTGGTAGATGGTATTCCTTTACCCAATCTTTCTTCCACTCAGCCAAGTGATTTGTATACCGGTATGGGACAGTCCGGAGACGGTATTTCGTCTTTGAATGCTGATGATATAGAAAGTATGTCTGTGTTGACTGGTGCAGCTGCAGCAGCTTTGTATGGTAGTGACGCTGCCAATGGTGTAGTGATGATTACTACAAAGAAAGGAGAAGCCGGCAAACTGTCTGTTAGTGTTTCTAATAGCACTACATTTAGTTCTCCTTTCGTATTACCGGAGTTTCAAAATACTTACGGTTCAGAGCAGGGTGAATATGAAAGTTGGGGACAGAAACTGATGGTTCCTACCAATTATGACCCGGCTGACTTTTTCCAGACCGGTTACAATGTGAATAACTCTATTAGCCTCTCTACTGGTTCTGAAACAAATCAGACCTATTTTTCTGCATCTACAGTGAATGCGAGAGGTATTATCCACAACAACGATTTGGATAGATATAATTTCTCTGTTCGTAACTCCAGCTCTATGTTGAATGATCGCCTGCATATGGACTTGAGCTTCATGTATATGCGTGTAAACGAGCAGAATATGTTGGCGCAGGGACAGTACTTCAACCCGTTGGTACCTGTATATCTATTCCCACGTGGTGATGATTTTTCTAAGTATCAGACATTTGAAAGATACGATGCATCACGAAATTTCAAAACTCAATATTGGCCTTATGGAGACCAGGGTATGATGATGCAAAATCCATATTGGATTACAGAACGTAATAAGTTTAATAATAATAAAGACCGTTTCTTGGCTGGAATAGGTTTAAAATTTGATATTAATGACTGGTTGAATGTATCAGCACGTGTGAAGTACGATGGTTCTAAGGATGTCAGAACAAAAAAATACAGTGCTTCTACACTGACACTTTTTGCCGGATCTGAAATGGGAGCTTATTATAAAGATGAAATTAGCACTACTCAGATTTATGCTGATGCTATGCTGAATGTGGATAAATATATGGGAGATTTCTCATTGAAAGCTACATTGGGTGCCAGTGTGCGTGATGTGCAATATGCTTATTCAAGTGTGGGAGGACCTTTACAGAGTACTGCAAATTTATTTACTTTTACCAATTTGAACTTGAGTGCACTTCGCTTGGGACAAGAAGGTTATCATGATCATACACAAGCCATTTTTGCTACAGCTCAATTGGGATATAAGAGTATGGTTTATCTGGATGTTACAGGACGAAATGATTGGTCAAGTGCATTAGCTGGAACTAAATCTAAAAATTCTGGTTTCTTTTATCCGTCAGTAGGTCTTTCTGCTATTTTGACAGAAATGTTACCTATTAAATCAGACGTCCTGTCTTTCTTAAAAGCACGCTTTTCTTATAGTCAGGTAGGTAATGCTCCTCAGCGTTTCATCCCAATCAGTACCTATCCGGTGCAGGGTGGGTATCCTCAGACTACTACCTATATGGTAGATGATGATTTGAAGCCGGAAAAAACAAAATCTTATGAAGTGGGATTGAGTACAAAACTTTGGGGTAACAAGATTAATTTAGATGTTACACTTTATAAGTCTTCTACTTTCAACCAGCTTTTCTCTCCATCACTTCCTACAGGATCTGGTTATACTTCTTACTATGTCAATGCAGGACGTATAGACAATAAGGGTATTGAAATGTCATTGGGACTTAATCAGAATATAGGTCCGGTAGCTTGGTCTAGTAATTTGACTTATACATTGAACCGTAATAAGATTGTTGAATTGTTGCCTGAAACAACTACTCCATTAGGAACAACCGTTTCTATGCGTGAAATGAATATGGGCGGAACAGACGGTTACCGTATGGTCTTGAAAGAAGGAGGGTCTATGGGTGATATCTATGTGAATACATTGAAGACAGATGAACACGGATATATCATTGTAGACATTATATCTCAGAAAGTAACAGCTGACCCGGATAATTTTATAAAAGCTGGAAATGCAAATCCTGATTATATGTTAGGATGGCGTAATGATTTTGAATGGAAAGGCTTGAGTTTAGGATTCTTGATTAACGGACGTTTTGGTGGTGTTGGAGTTTCTGCGACACAGGCTAAACTGGATGCTTATGGTGTTTCAAAAGCTTCAGCTGAGGCTCGAGACAACGGAGGTGCATTGGTAAATGGTGAAAGAATCCCTGCAAAAGATTATTATAAGACAATTGGTGGTGGTAATTCGGGTATTGGTTCTATGTATACTTACGATGCTACCAATGTACGTTTGGCAGAAGTTTCAGTAGGCTATGATATTCCAGTAAACCGCTGGGTAAAATGGATTAAGGGAGCTCATGTTTCTGTAGTAGGAAGAAATTTGATAATGTTTTATAACAAGGCTCCTTTCGACCCGGAATCAACTGCAAGTACAGGTACATATTTTCAGGGTATAGACTATTTCATGCAGCCAAGTCTTCGTAACGTAGGCTTTTCTGTAAACTTGAAATTCTAATGTTAACTTTAATGAATTACAATGATGAACAATAAATATTTTTTCAGAAACTTTCTTCTGTGTTGTGCAGGTGCGTCCTTGTTGTCTTTGACCGGATGTACAGATCGATTTGATGAATGGAACACCAATCAGCATCAGGCTACAGAGGATATGATGAATAGAGATGACTTGGCAACTGGCTCTTTTTTCGTACAGATGCAGAAAAATGTGTTTGTATTGGAGCAGTTGAATTCTGATGGAACTGGTATTGGAGCTGCAGCCTATCAGACAATTGATAATTTGGCTGGTTCTTCTTTCTGTGGTTATACTGGTGCATGCAATATCTGGTTCTCTAATTCTAACTACTTGACATATAATATGATGGTTGATTGGAGAAATTCTGCATTCGAACGTGCTTTTGTCGGTGTGATGTCTGCTTGGGATAAGATTTATAAAAAAGCAACAGAGCAGCAACGTCCTCAGGTAGCAGCATTGGCTACTATTGTAAAGGTACTTGCCATGTCTCGCACTACTGATATGTATGGTCCTCTACCATATACAAAGTTTGGAAATGGAGAAGTCTATAACCCATACGATAGTCAGGAAGTGATATATGATTCTTTTTTCAAAGAATTGACTGATGCGGTAAATGTTCTTTATGATTTATACCAAAAGGATGCTACTGTAAAAGTGTTGGAGCGATATGACTTTATATTTGGAGGTAATGTTGAAAATTGGATTCGTTTTGCAAATACTTTGAAACTTCGTTTGGCGATGCGTATCGTATATGCAAATGAAGGTAAAGCGCAGCAGATGGCTGTAGAAGCCGTAGAACATCCAATTGGTGTGATGAGTAAAGCTACAGATATTGCTTCCTTGAAGCATGCTACGGATTTTACTTATCGTCATCCTTTATTTGTAGTTGCTACAGGTGAATTTAATGATACTCGAATGGGAGCTACAATGGATTCTTACTTGAATGGATATAATGATCCTCGCATCAGCTCTTATTTTATGCTGTCTTCCGAAGGTAAATACACCGGAATTCGTACAGGAATTGAAATGAATCGTGAAAAATATGCCTTAAAGGCACCATTCTCGGATTTAACCATAAAGGCATCGGATGAATTGGTTTGGATGAATCCTTCGGAAGCTTATTTCCTGCGTGCAGAAGGTGCTGCCCGTGGATGGAATATGGGAGGAGAAGAGAAAGACTTGTATGAAGCAGGAGTTCGCCTTTCATTTGAAATCTGTGGAGTCTCCGGAGCAGATGCTTACTTGGCAGATGCAACCAGTGTACCGGCTCCTTATACAGACCCTGCAAATTCTGGAAATAGCGTTGGGGAAGGTTCTCCTTTGTTAGGGGATATTACCATTAAATGGAATGAGGATGCAGGTTTCGAAGAAAAACTGGAACGAATCATTACCCAAAAATGGATAGCAATATATCCTGATGGACAGGAAGCATGGTCCGAGTTTAGAAGAACGGGTTATCCTAAAGTATTTCCGGTTGTAATCAATAACAGTGGAGGAACAATTAATACTGAAAAACAGGTATGCCGTATTCCTTTCCCTGCAACAGAGTATAGAGACAATAATGCCAATGTAGTGAAGGCTATCCAGCTGTTAGGTGGAGAAGATAATGGAGGAACTCCGCTGTGGTGGGATAAGAAAAATTGATTTATGTAACTTTAAATTATGAGAAATATGATAAACATAAGAACACTGTTATACTCTTTTGTGGGCAGTACATTGTTGACCATGGGGGTAACATCATGCGATACCGAAGCAGAAGCTTTAGAAATACAAAAACCTTATACATATAGTGAACAGTATTATGCTAATTTGAGAGCTTACAAGGCTTCAAATCATCAAGTTGCATTTATGTGGTTTTCTGATTACTCTTCCACCCATAGTATGGGATTACATTTTAAGGGCTTGCCAGATAGTTTGGATATTTGTAGTTTGTGGGGAGGTATTCCATCGGATGTTCCAGAAAAGCCTAATACATTTTACAATCCTAAAGTGCACGAAGAGATGCGTTTCTGCCAAAAGGTGAAAGGGATGCGCTTTACCTATGTAACAATTCCAAATACTAATGGTGATTGGGCAAAAGATTTTATGGCATTGCCTGAAGAAGAAAGAATACCTGCATTAGGAGATTATTTTCTTGGTATCATTTATGACAATGATTTGGATGGTATTGATTTGGATTATGAAATTCATGGATGTTGGTTGCATGGCGCTAACTTCGTGAAGTTGGTTGAATATTTGGGACAATATATTGGACCAAAAGGAACCGATAAAAGTAAACTGCTGATTGTAGATGGATGGCCTATTGATGGAGGTTATGAATACTTGAGCTACTTTATTTCACAAGCTTATAATTCCCCAGGAGCAAGCGATTTGCAAAGACGTTATAATGAAATGGCAACTCAGTTGCCCCCTGAAAGATTTATTGTTACTGAAAACATAGGAGACCATTATGCAAATGGAGGAACCCCTTTTACAGAAGCAGATGGAAATCAGTATACAGAAACAGGTGAGCGCTTGTATTCATTGCAAGGAATGGCACGCTGGAATCCAACACAAGGAAAAAAAGGTGGATTTGGAGCTTTCTACGCTCAGCGTGACTATAATAGCAATCCGCCCTATTATCATTTTAGGAAAGGTATTCAACATCAAAATCCAGCAGTAAAATAAAAAAGAAATGATTATGAATATACAAAAGATAGGAAACAGTCTTTTAGGCTTGTGTATAATGTGCCTTACTACTTTGTCGGTATCTTGTTCTGAAGATGAAGCATACGATTTTCCAGGAGATGCAGGTAAGGTTTATGTACGTATGCAGACTTCTCATACAGTGAATAGTGTGGCCAATGTAGCAGAATTTACAGTACGTAAAACTTTGAATGGTACTTTTGGCAGTGGAACTATTTCTTTTCCTGTACGCTGTACTATGCCTGCACAAGGAGAAATAAGAGCTTTCTTCGATGTGGATAATTCTTTGATTGATGTGTATAATACAATTCATCAGACTGATTATCAATCAATGAAGTCCAATATATTGGCATTTAGTAAAAAAGACTTGGTGATTAGTAATGGAGCAATGCAATCGGATGAAGAAATAGTTGTTTCTTTTGATGAAGAAAATGTTGAAGCTTTGGCCGTTGGTAAATATCTTGTTCCGATAAGGATGATGCATGTGGAAGGTGGAATGGAGGTAAGTTCCAACTGGAATGTTGTTTATCTTATTCTTGAAGTGGTAGATGACCCATATGGATTTCCTGCTGCTGATAGAAGTGGATGGACTATAGTAGATTGCTCTTCGGAGGAGACAAATGCAGAAAATGCTCCAGCTACTAATGTGTTGGATGGGAATAATGGAACGATTTGGCATACGGAGTATGATCAGAACCAGCCGAATCCTCCTCATACTATTACTATAGATATGGGTGAAGTAGGTAATATGATTGGCTTCTGTTATACTACAAGAAGTTCAGGTTCTGGTTGTCCATTGGGGTTGAAGGTAGAAGTAAGTGCCAATAATGCTGATTGGGAGGAAGTGGCTACCTATGGTGATGATGAATTACCAACAGGCGGTAGTGCTGAATGTAAGAAGTTCTTTGAAGAGCAAAAAGCTGCACGTTATTTCCGTTTAACGATTACTAAAGCGGGACAAAAATATTGGGGAAGTATATATGAAAGTCATTATGCTTGTCTTGCAGAGGTTGGTGCGTTTTTATTAAATAAATAAGAAGAATGATTATGAAAAAGATATTTGGATTTATTTTGGCTATGATGTTATTTGCTAGTTGTCAGGAAGTAGCCGAATTTAAAGATGTAATTTATTTTACCGGTACAGAGGAATCTCCCCGCATTACTTTTACCATAGAGGAACCTCGTGATATGGGAATTACTATTACAGCTACTAATAAAGTGGAGACTGATACACGTGTGCTTTTAGAGGTTGGTGATCAGTCGATGCTGGATGCCTATAATGCAAAAACAGGTAAGAAATATGTAATGCCTCCTGCCGGAAGTTTTAATCTGGATAAGAATGAAACAGTTATTAAGGCTGGAAACTATGTTTCAGAATCTGTAAGATTTGGGGTTACATCCTTGGATGAATTTGTAGAAGGTACAAACTATTGTGTACCGTTGGTTATTACCGGAACTGATGGAGATATGCCTATCTTAGAATCTTCGAAAGTAATGTATGTAGTTATTAATCGTACCATTATTTCGAAAGCAGTAGACTTGCACGGACGTTGTGGATTCAATGTACCATTGTTTATGACAGATCCTCGTGTGTCGGCTTTGGATCAGGCAACTATGGAGATTCGTGTACGTGTAAACAGTTTCCCTTCTGCTAATGCTAATCCGGGTATTTCTTCGTTGATGGGTATAGAGGAAACTTTTCTGTTCCGTTTCGGTGATATCAGTATTGAAAAGAATCAGTTGCAGTTGGCTCCGGCGGTAATTAATGGTAAGAAATACTTTACTACTGGTGAAACCCGTTATACTACCGGTAAATGGCATCAGGTAGTTTGTGTATACGATGGAAGTTCTGTGGCAATCTACGTGGATGGAAAATTAGATGTGAAGTTTGGTGCAGGTCCGGGTACAATTAACTTGAATACAGATTATTTCGATGGATTCTGGTTTGGTCAGTCTTGTGGAGGCCGTTATCTGGATGGAGCCATCAGTGAAGCACGTTTCTGGACACGCGCTTTGACCATGAATGAAATTCAGGACAATGCTTGCTATGTAGACCCGAAAACACCGGGCTTGTTGGCTTACTGGCGTTTCAATGCGGTTCAGGAAGACGGCCGTGTATTGGATGAAACCGGTAATGGCTTTGATGCCATTCCTCATGGTTCATACACTTGGATTGAAAATGTAAAATGTCCATATTAAAGCTTCTTTTTATAGATTAAGGTTAAATAGTTAAAGAACAATTTAGGGTTTGAAATCGGGGAACCACGACAGTTGTGAAACCATTGTGGTGACCCGATTTTTTATGTTTTGAGAAATTGTAAGAATAAAAGATTACTATAAAAAACAAATAAACTATGAAACATTCCATGAAATACGCAGCGATGGCCGCTTTGGCTGCCATGTGTTTGTCGTGTACCACAAAGCAGCCTAATCCGCTGGCTAAAGAGATTTTGAATAATCCTGATCTTCAGGTTGTAGACAGTATGGGACGCTCCATTCTTTCTCAAGGCTTCAATGCCGGAAGCGGATATTCTCAGGTATGGGCCAGAGACATGAATACCTTTATCGAAACAGCTTGTGAGGTGGTAAATCCGGAAGAAATCAGAGGTGCCTTGCTGGTGTTTTTCGCTCTTCAGCAGCCTAACAATGAGATGATAGATGGGTATGTGCTGAAAGGTGAATTCAATTGGGGAGATCCTAGACCTTATTATTCGGATGCAGCACCCGATCATGTAGGCTTTAAAAATACAGTAGAAACCGATCAGGAAACATCACTTATTCAAATTATAGGAAAGTATATTCGTAAGACAGGGGATAAATCAATCCTGAAAGAAGTGGTAAATGGTCAGACTGTTTATGAACGGATGGTGAAAATGATAGACTATCTGATGACTGAAAAATATGATTCCAAATACGGTTTGCTGACCGGTGCACTGACTTCCGATTGGGGTGATGTACAGGCTGATAATGAGGATCCATGCGATATGAATGAACATTCGGTGGTGACGATTGATGCATACGACAATGCCATGTTTGCCATTGCATTGGAATATATGGCAGAGATGAGTGAAGGTGAGGATAAAGCAAAATGGGAAAAAATGCGAAAAGAGATTGTAGCCAATACGCGTAAGCATTTATGGGATGAGGCTGCCAACAAGATTATTCCTCATGTCTATCCGAACGGTACACCTGATATTGTGGATTTTGATGAAAACAAGATTCATTATCATGGAGGAACTGCAATTGTCATTGAGGCCGGTATACTGGAACACGATGAAATTGGTATTGTGAATGCGCAGATGGTAAGAAACGTGCAGCAGTCGGGCATGCCTTCTATTGGCCTTACTGTATATCCTCCTTATCCGGAGGGATTCTTCCGTGGTGGAATGGCAAAAGCATATGTCTATCAGAATGGAGGAGACTGGACTTGGTTTGGTGGACGCATGATTCAACAGTTGATTGCCAATGGATACATCGAAGAAGCTTATGCTGAAATTACTCCAATGATAGACCGTGTGATAAAGAATAAGGGCTTCTATGAATGGTACGGACAGGGAGGTGTTCCCTGTGGTTCCGGACATTTTAAAGGTTCGGCCGGAGTATTGTGTAAAGCGATTGAGATGCTAAGAGAATGGGCAGAGAATAATAAGTAATGCTTCTTGCTCAGAATATTGGAATATAATAATAAAATCGCCAGCTTATTCGGTATGAATCAACTGGCGATTTTGTTTTTGAATATACTTAAAGTGTATTCTTGAAGAATACTTATTTGTACGATTTTTTATAAATATCCAGAACTTCTGCATCGGTCAGCGGACGAGGATCGAGTGTAAACAGACCACCCATGGTGTCGCGTGCATTCTGTACCATCTTCGGCAGATCTTCTTCCTTGAGTCCCCAGTCGCTAAGCTTCAGGTCGTGTACGTTACAAGCCTTTTGCATCAGTACCAGTGCATCGATGAAATCACTTGGACGGTTGCTCTTTTTCTGTGTCATTACTTCTGCCATTTTCATGTAGCGCTTCATGCAGTCGTTGCGGAAGGTTTCGAAGTAAGCTTCACTAAGGGCTATCAGTCCGGCACCGTGTGGAAGTTGGGGATAATATGCACTCATGGCATGTTCCATAGAGTGTTCGGAAGTACAGCTGGAAGTCGATTCTACCAATCCGGCCAGTGTACTTGCCCATGCCACTTTAGCACGTGCTTTCAGGTTCTTGCCGTCGGCTACAGCTACCGGAAGATATTTGTACAGCAACCGGATTGCTTCCAAAGCATAAAGGTCGCTGATAGGAGTGGCACAGTTGGCAATGAATCCTTCAGCTGCATGGAAGAATGCATCGAATCCCTGATAAGCGGTAAGGTGTGGAGGGATAGAGATCATCAGTTCCGGGTCGATGATAGACAGTACCGGGAAGGTAAGCGGACAGCCGAAACCGATTTTTTCCTGTCGTTCTTCATTGGTGATAACTGTCCAGGGGTCGGCTTCCGTACCTGTACCAGCTGTAGTCGGGATAGCCACAATCGGGAGTGCTTTGGTGACTGGTCTGCCCTTGCCGCTTCCACCGATGATATAATTCCAGTAATCACCTTCGTTGCAGGCCATGACAGCAATCGACTTGGCCGAATCGATGGTGCTTCCTCCTCCCAGACCGATGACAAAGTCGCAGCCGCTTTCCCGGCAGATGGCAGCCGCCTCCATGACATGCGATTTAATAGGATTGGGCAATATCTTGTCGTACACGATGGAAGCAATATCATTTTCTGTCAGCAGACTGATGACCTTGTCCAGGTAACCATACTTCTTCATGGAGGTGCCGGCAGATATGACAATCATGGCTTTTTTTCCGGGAAGTGTTTCCGTTGCTAATTTCTTTATCTCACCACAACCGAACACGATACGTGTAGGGATGTGCAAATTGAAAACTGGATTTGCATTCATAATAGTATTCCCTTTAAAGTTCGTATTCTCAAATATAGTGAAATTCATGTCATATTTTAGTAATATCTGTGTTAAAAATGATAATAGAGGAAAATTTGAGGGTTGAATAGGCGATAAAAAGAAAAAGAAGTATAGGTTGCTGTGGTTGGTATTGCCTTTTAATTGGCGTCGTTGGCTGTCCGTTCGGCGTCGTCGGCTCTACGGACAATGGCGCTGAACGGACAGCCGACATCGCCGATTATAGATTAACAACTGTAAGAATAGGGAGTGTTATTCTTTCGTTCCTGATATTATGCCTGCTTCTTGTAGCTGTATATAGCCCAGCAGTACAGAGTGGTGGCAAATCCGGATAGAGTGAGCAGTTGCGATATAATATCGGTAAAAGAACTGCCTTTCAGATAGACCATGCGCATGATTTCCATAAAGTATCGTAATGGGTTGAGGTAGGTGAGGGTTTGTGCCCATTCGGGCATACTGCCGATAGGGGTAAAAAGACCACTCATCAAAATAAAAATCAGCATGCAGAACCACATGACAAACATGGCTTGCTGCATAGTAGATGAATAATTGGAAATAACCAGTCCGAGACCGGAGACCACCAGAATGAATACCAATGCGGCCAGATAAATGGTGCATAGATTTCCTTGAGGAGTGATGTGGTAGACTAGAGCTGCAAGACCGATACACAGATTCAATACCAGAAAGCCTATCATCCAATAGGGGAGTAGCTTACCTAAGGTGAAAGTGATACGACTGACAGGACTTACGTTCATTTGTTCAATGGTTCCGGTTTCTTTTTCACTGACGATATTCAGGGCTGGAAGAAAGCCGCAGATCATGACCAGTATCATGGTCATTAATGCAGGAACCATAAACATCTTGTAATCCAAATGTGGGTTGAACCGATAGCGTATGGAGGCAGTGCTTTGTTGGGGCATAAGAATCTGCTGCAGATAAGAACTGCCCAGTGCTCCTTTCGTTCCGTCTACCGAGTTGGCTGCAATCAGAATAGAAGCTGTCTGGCCTTGGATTTGCTCTTTTTCAAAGCCGCGTGGTATTTCCATCACAATGTCGGCACGACCTTTTTCTATGGCCTCTATACCTTTGGGATAAGTAGCTGGCAGTTCGGTGAGTTTGAAGTAAGGAGATGCTTCGATACGGTGTACCAGCCGTTCGGAAGAAGGACTCCGGTCGTTGTCGATGACGGCAATGCGAAGATCTTTTATCTCCAATGTAGCCGCCCAGGGAAGTACCAGCATAATCATACACGGAAATATAAACAGTAGCCGGGGCAGAAAACTATGGCGTCGGATTTGTCTGAATTCCTTTTCTATCAGATAACGTAATGTCATAGGTGTAAGTTTTTTAAGTTTTTGAGTTCTTAAGTTCTTTGGTTAAGTTGCCAGTTTATCATGGACTTATAGACTCAAATATATTATTCTAATCGGTTGTTAAACTTGCGGATGGTAAGGCCGGTCAATAGGATTCCCATCAGTAAGAGCACGCTTACTTCTTGCCATACATAGGCGAGGGGAACACCTTCTATCATGAGTTTGCGTACAATGCTGACATACCATCGGGCAGGGATGAGGCAGGAGAGTCCCTGAAGGATGGGAGGCATGCTTCCGATGGGGAAGATGATACCCGACAGAATGATAGTCGGTATCATCAATACCATTGCCGAAACTAACAGGGCGGCCACTTGGGTACGGGTAAGACAGGAGATAAGCAATCCCAATGCCAGTGAAACAAAAATAAACAGCAGAGAAACTCCCAGCAGGCTGCCCAAGTTGCCGGCTACCGGTACATCGAGTACAAAGACTGACAATAATAGAATGGTAGTAAGGTTCAGTACGGAGAGCGCAAAATAGGGGACTGCTTTGGAAAGAATGACCAGAAACGGATGGACGGGAGAGACGAGCAATAGTTCCATCGTACCGGTTTCTTTTTCACGGACAATGGAAATGGAAGTCATCATGGCACATATCAGCATCAGAATCAGTCCCATTACCCCCGGAACAAAGTTGTAGGCGCTTTTCATTTGCGGATTGTATAATAATCTGTTGTGTACAAGCAGAGAAGGATGTACTTTACCTGCATCGGCAAGTGTGGCTTGTGCCGTTCTGATGATTCCGGAAGCATAACTGCTGCGGGTGAGAGCCAGATTGGGGTCGGTTGCATCGGCAATAATCTGAATCTGTTCTGTATCGAAACGTTGTCGGTTGAAATCCGGGGGAAAGGCAATGGCCAGTTCAATTTTGTTTTTCCGGAAAAGGACTTCCAGTTCTTCGGGAGAGTGTACAATGTATTTTACGGTGAAATATTTGTTGGCATCGATGCGGTCGATAAGATATCGTGTATCGGTGTCTGTAGAAGAAACCAATATGGCGGTCTGTACATTTTTTACTTCAGTAGAAATGGCAAACCCGAAGAGGATAATCTGCACGATGGGCATACCGATAAGAATCAGTAACGTTCGTTTGTCGCGCAGGATATGATAAAATTCTTTTCTGACAAAGGCTATAAACTGTTTCATACATTGAGAAATTTGTAAGGTTACTATTCGCTTCGTTGCGCTTCACGGGCCAGTTTTTGGAAAACTTCGTCCATGTCTTTTGCCTTGAAGGTAGCTTTGAGCCCTGCCGGTGTATCAAGAGCACGGATGCGTCCGTCAACCATCATGGAGATACGGTCGCAGTATTCCGCTTCGTCCATGTAATGAGTGGTTACAAAGACTGTAATGCCTTGGTTGGCGGCCTGATAAATCAATTCCCAAAATTGTTTTCGGGTAGCGGGATCTACTCCGCCGGTAGGCTCGTCGAGAAAAACCAGGCGTGGATGATGGAAGATGGATATTGAGAAGGATAAACGTTGTTTCCATCCTAAAGGCAACTGTCGGACCAAGGTATTCCGTTCATCGTATAAACCGATGCGTCGCAGCATTTCCTCCGTGCGGGGAGCGATTTCTTTTTCTGCTATTCCATAAATACCTGCGAAAAGACGGACATTCTCCCGTACTGTAAGGTCTTCGTACAACGAAAACTTCTGACTCATATAACCGATGTGTTTTTTGATTTCCTCGCTTTGGGTATATACATTGTATCCCAAGACTTCTGCCTGCCCTTCTGTAGGAAGACTCAGACCACATAGAATACGCATGGCGGTAGTTTTTCCTGCACCGTTTGCTCCCAGAAAACCAAATATTTCTCCACGCTTTACTTCGAAGGAAATATGGTCTACTGCAGTGAAACGACCGAACCGTTTGACCAGTTGTGATACCCGTATGATGGGGGTATCATCGGCAGAAGTGCTATCGTGATGAAGGGGGGAAGGGCAAAGAATATCTTTAAACCGTTCCAGTATAATAGAGGGAGTATCGATGCCTGATATATAGCCTTCGCGGATGAAGGCGATACGGTCGCAGCGTCGGGCTTCGTCCATGAAAGGAGTGGAAACAACGATGGTTACTCCCCGTGTCTGCAACCGGTGGAGCATTTGCCAGAGCTCTTTGCGGGAAACCGGGTCGACTCCGGTAGTTGGTTCATCGAGAAAGAGGATTTCCGGATTGTGTATCAAGGCACAGCATAATGCCAGTTTTTGCTTCATTCCTCCCGATAAGGCTCCGGCACGCCGGTGACGGAAAGGGGCTATCTGTTCATAAATCTCTTTGATTTGTCCGTAGTTTGCTTCTACTGTGGTATGGAATACAGTGGCAAAGAAGGTGAGATTTTCTTCTACTGTCAAATCTTGATACAGCGAGAACCGACCGGGCATGTAGCCTATCCGTTGCCGTATTTTCCGATAGTCGGTAAGTACATTGAAACCACATAATTCTGCCTGGCCTTCGTCGGCAGCCAATAGGGTGGTGAGGAGGCGAAACAAGGTTGTCTTTCCGGAACCGTCGGGACCGATGATTCCAAACAGTTCTCCTCGTTTTACGTTGAACGATACATCGTGCAGAGCTACCGTCTTTCCGTAACGCTTGCCGAGGTGACTTACCTGAATAATAGGTTTTTCTTCTTGTTTCATTTTGTGCAATTTTTACTTATTCTTGGTGGAAAACAACTTCTCCGTACATTCCCAGTTTGATGGCACCATCATTGCGGACTGCAATTTTTACTGCATAAACCTGATTGGCACGTTCGTCATCGGTCAGTATGGTTTTGGGAGTAAACTCAGCTTCATCGGCTATCCACGTCACAGTGCCGGAGTACTCTTTCCGCTTCTTGTCACCAAAATCGGCATATACAGTAGCTTTTCCTCCCAAACGAACCTGAGCGAGTTGCTCCGAAGTGACATAGGCGCGCAGATAAAGATGTTCCATATCGCCTATCTTGAACAGGGGCTTTCCGATGCTTGTCACTTCGCCGGGTTCGGTGTATTTGACTAAAACAGTTCCATCGATAGGGGAGAGGATGTGGCACTTTTTCAACAAATCTTCGGTCTGTGCAATCTGGATTGCTACCGAGGAACTTTGTTCGTTGAGGCTTGCTGTATTGTTCTCCAAAGAAGAAATTTGTGCTTCCAGCTGGCGGTTGAGTACTGCTATCTGTGAGTCCCAGTCATCCAGTTGTTTGCGGTTGGCAGCATTGGCCTGAATCAGATTCTGGGTACGGGTCCGTTCTTTCTGTGCAGTGGCGATCTGTGCTTTTGTAGCTGCAATCTGCTTTCGGATGTCCGGACGTTGTTTGTCTACAGATTTCATGCTGGCCTCCAGTTGAAGTTTTTTCAGATAGAGTTGGATGGTATCCACCAGCCCGACCTCTTCTCCACGTTTCAGGCGGTTTCCTTCTTCTGCATTCAGGTAAAACAACTTCCCGTTTGATTCGGAAGAAACGATGATTTCTGTGGTTTCGAATGTCCCTGTGGCATCAAAATTCTGTTCGGAGCGGCAGGAAGAGAACAGAAAGGCATATAGAACAAAAAGAAAAGATATTGTTTTCATAACAAGATTTGTTTAATGACTATTTTATATATTATTCGTTTGTAATGTGTTTTTGCTGGTAAAGTTTCATGAGCAACTGGATTTCGTGCAATGCTTTGTTTTGCTTGGCCAGACTTTCGTGTGTCAGTTCTCGCAGCATTTCGGTTACAGTCAGTGTACCATTGGCAACCTTAGCCTCGGCGGCTTTACGTATGTTGATTCGCAGGCGAATCATTTCATCGTCTTCTTCCATTTGTTTCCGTAGAGAATGAATAGCCTGTTCTTGTTCTGTTAAAGCAATTCGGGTGTTTAGCAAGAATACATCTCTGTTGTTCTGTACTTGCAAACGTTCGGTATGTAGCTTCTTCCGGTCGTTTTTCAAAGTATAAAGACTTCCGAACCGCCAGCTCACTTTGGCTCCCACAATAAAATAAGGTTCAAAGGAATCTTTAAGCATATTGAGTCCGGGATTGCCGTAAGCTCCTTGTGCAAAAAGACTGAAACGAGGCATGTATCCCGTTTTCAGGCTTTGTTCCTTGATGTGGAGGGTCTGTTCCTGCGCTGAGTAAAGAGCCAGTTCCGGTCGGTTGATTGAAAGGGAAGTATCGGATAGAGGAAGGTCGGGCTTTTGTAAGAGGGTATTTGTATTTACTTCTTCTCCCATAAACAGACTCAGCATACGGAGATAGGCATTACGGTTACTTTCTATTTGTATGCGTTGCTGCCGGGTATTTAAGATTTCTACACGTACAGCATCTACATCAGCCTCGTTGGCTATGCCGTAAGTGCAGTAGGCTTTTATATTGACGAGGTTTCGCTGTAATTCCTCTTGTAATAGAGCGTTCTGATTCAGTTGCTCATTGAAAAGGAGAATACCGAAAAACAATTGGTTGATTCGTTCTCTGAGTGCATACATGTTTACATCCAACTGTCTTTCAGCCTCTTCTCCTTGAGCCTGCACTTGTGCTTTCTGGGAGTGAATCTGTCCTCCGTCCCAAATATTCTGACTGACTTCCATCATGATTTGATATTGGTCTTTGGACATGCCTTGGAAATCAAGGTTGGGCAAAGTAAACGGGAGTGTCGTGGCATCGCTTTGATACGATACTTTTCCATGGAGACTGATTTGAGGCAGGTTGCCTTTGGCTGCATTGGCAAGCGTATAGCTTGTGGACCGTTCTATTAACTGATATTGTCGGGAGAGCGGATAGTTGGCCTGTGCCTTTTGCTGACATTCTTCCAAGGTCAGTTGGGCGTAGCTGTGTATTCCCATGCAGATGCATAGAATAAGGAGCAGATTCCGTTTCATTTCAACTTTTCTTTAAGGTTTCTATGACAAAGGTATGTAATTCTATTGTTCCTGACAGGTTCTGCTTGTTGTGTCGTATGTTCTGTTTGTTCGATAATAGAAGAAAAGACTGATTTTATATTCAATAATAATTATCTTTACAGGAACAAATCTACATTGCTATGGAACAAAAAGAGATGATGCATTTTGCCATTAAGCAGGTGAAAGAGTTTTCTACGGGATTGCGTAATGTTTCACGTTTTGTATCCGATGACTTTGCTTTCATCCGGTGTATTCAAGGTGCTGAGGACTTGATGCATTTTCTTGTGAAATTTCGTCAGCCTTTTCGTCTGATGGAAGGGCGCATAGTGTATATGCGCTCGGGATATATAGATGTGCGTGTGAATTTGCGCGAGATTCGGATTGAACCGCATCAATTGGTTGTTGCTTCCCGGGGAACTGTATTGCAGGTATTATATGTCTCTCCGGATTGTGATTTGTCTATGTTGGCAGTTTCCAATAACTTCATGGAAGATTGGCAGAAAGAAGAGCTGTTGATGTCTTATTTGTCCGGGCGGCTGTATTTGAAGCTTCCATTGGAAGAACAGGAAGAGTGGAGGATGGAATTGATGTGTACCCTGATGTGGGAAGTAATGAATGACAGACCTTTTCCGAAAGAAACACTTCAAAGCCTTGTCTCTGCTTTGTTCCGTCAGATAGAATGTTTTTGTGCGCAGAAACAGACGAAAGATAGTACACGATATACACGGAAGGAAGAAGTTTTCAACAGGTTTTTGGAACTTGTTAATAAGTATGCTGTCCGCGAACGGAATGTCTCGTTTTATGCGGACAGACTGTATCTTACTCCCCGCTACTTGAGTACGCTTATCAGGCAGATTAGTGGGCGAACGATAATGGACTGGATCAATGAGGCTGTTTTACAAGAAGCAAAACTAATGTTGCGGCATAGTGATAAACTGGTATATCAGGTGTCCGATGCGCTCAACTTCCCCAATGCTTCGTTTTTCTGCAAGTTCTTTCGTCGGTTGACGGGAAAAACCCCTAATGAATATAAACAGGAAGTATGGAAAAAGATAGCAGATTCTGAATGACTTGGAAAACAATAGATTGAGTTTGTGTGTTTTAATATTAAATTATACACTTATGAGAAATAGAATTTTAATGATACTGCTTGTAATGGCAGGAAGTTTGGGAATGTATCGCGCCAGTGCGTGTACAGGTATTACGCTAAAGGCAAAAGACGGATCTTATGTTGTGGCGCGTACTATTGAATGGGGAGGAAGTGACTTGAACAGTTTGTATGTGGTTGTTCCTCGTGGATATGCACAGCAGTCGTATACACCGGAAGGAGTGGATGGAATGAAATTTACTGCCCGTTACGGATATGTGGGACTGTCTGTAGAACAGAAAGAATTTGTAGCCGAAGGACTGAATGAAGAGGGCTTGTCTGCCGGATTGTTCTATTTCCCGCGCTATGGTAAATATGAAACTTTCGACAAAACACGGAAAGAAGAAGCTATTGCCGATTTACAACTGGTGAGTTATGTATTGGGAACTTGCAAGAATGTAGATGAAGTGAAACTGGCCTTGGAGAAGGTGCATGTGGTGGCTATTGATCCTCGTGCCGAAACAGTACACTGGCGTTTTTCTGATCCTTCGGGCAGACAGTTGGTACTTGAAATCGTAGACGGAGTCTTGAAGTATTATGAGAATGCATTGGGAGTTTTGACCAATTCTCCGGGATTCGACTGGCAATTGACAAACTTGAATAATTATGTGAATCTTTTCCCGGGAAGTGCACCGTCACAGAAATTAGGGGATGTCAGTTTGCAGTCGTTTGGAGCGGGCAGCGGTTTCCTGGGTATACCGGGCGATGTGACTCCTCCGTCTCGTTTTGTACGGGCTGCCTTCTATCAGACTACGGCTCCGCAGCAGGCTATTGGTAAGAGTACTGTGTTGCAGTGCTTTCAGATACTGAACAATTTCGATATTCCAATCGGAATTGAACATGCAGCCGGACAACCGATGGCCGATATCCCCAGTGCTACTCAATGGACCTCGGCTACAGATGTAACAAACAAGCAGATTTATTATCGTACGATGTACAATAGTGCAATACGAAATATAGATTTGAACCGAATTGATTTTACCCGTGTAAAATATAAGGCCATACCTTTGGATGAAGGAAAAGAACAGCCTGTGATTTCGGTCAAGGTGAAATAAATTGAATACTGTGGGTCCTACGAAGTTTGGGACTAATGAGGAAACCGGACTGTTTCAACTGTAAGCAAAAACGTTAAACAAATAGAATTATTTAAGGTAGAACAAAGATTTATTACCCGAAGTGCACTATTTTTGTCTCAGTGATAAACTTTGTTAATTCTTTAAATAATGAATGGTAAAGAAAAGGGAAATATAGGCTGGGTGGATTTGTTGAGAGTGCTTGCCTGTTTTTTTGTAGTGTTTTCTCATTGTTGTGACGGCTTCGTAGGACAATTTGATGCTAATCGTCAATCGTTTCTGACAGGGGTGTTCTCTGGCAGTCTGGCTCGTCCGTGTGTGCCTTTGTTTGTAATGATGACAGGAGTTCTGTTGCTTCCTGTCGGCAAGGAGTATACTTTGCAGAGTTTCTATAAGAAACGTATCGGTCGTATCCTTACTCCGCTTGTATTCTGGTCGCTGGTTCTTCCCACTCTTGCTTTTCTTTATTTCAATTATGTGAGTCCGGATACTCATAATCCTTTGCTTTCTACGGACAATTATACGGTGCACACGTGGTTGCAGCGTCTTTATACCTTTGTGTTCAGCTTTAATTTTGATACGGTACCTTTCTGGTATCTGTATATGCTTATCGGACTTTATCTGTTGATGCCGATATTGAGCAGCTGGCTGGTTCAGGCCTCACAGAAAGACATCAGGACTGTACTGATACTTTGGGGTATATCTCTGTTCCTTCCTTACATTAAAATAGCAGCTCCGTTTTTGGGGTATCAGGGGAATTATGGTAATATGGATATATTGGGGGTATGCGACTGGAATTTCTATGGCACTTTTTATTATTTCTCCGGATTTATCGGTTATCTGATACTGGCATATTATCTTACTCATTATCCATTGAACTGGAGTTGGAAAAAGACTTGGCTTATATCAGTTCCTATGTTTATAATCGGTTATATGATTACCTCTGTGGGATATATCATTACACAGAAGTATTATCCGGGAAACTACGCTTATCTTGAAATTGTATGGTATTTCGCCGGAATCAATGTGTTCATGATGACTTTTCCGGTCTTTGTCATCGTACAGAAAACCCGAATATCTTCTTTACCCTGGCTTTCGCGTATGGCAAGTATGACATTTGGTATTTATTTGTGCCATTATACCTTTGTGTTTATGGCATACGATTTGTTTGATTTCTCCTTTCTCCCGTATTGGGCGCGGATAATCTGCATGGCATGTACTACGTTTGGAGTATGTTATTTGTTGGTTTCTCTTCTTTCGAAGACTAAGCTGACAGCGCGTTTGGTGAAATAAAACCTTTTAATCTGGAAACTTAAATTAATCTTATATATGGTAATATCAAGAAAAGTAATGGCTGCTTTGGCAGCTGGAGTATTGACTTGTGGGCATGTAGCTGCACAAGAAGCTGATTTCGACTTGTCTTCACAGCGTTCGGAGTCACAGGACGTGTTGCCGGTTCCCGGTAAGAAACTGGATCATCAAGGATTGGTGATTAATCCTGTTCCGCATCAGTTGACAGTAGACCGGAACACCCGTCTGGATGTGACTGGAGGGCTGCGGATCATTGATAAGCAGGAGAAATTTGCCGAAGATTTCGGATTTATCGCAGCTTCGAAGAAAGGAGTGAAACTGACTAATCGATTTTGGTACAAAGGTCGCTTCCAAACAAGGTGTGAAAGCTGTTTCAGGTGCTTACGTACTGACAATTGACAAGAAAGGAATTGTAATTACCGGTTATGATGAACAAGGGGCATTTTATGGTATTCAGACTTTGAAGCAGATTATGGAAAGTCCGGTAGCTGCCGAAGGTAATCTTCCTTATATAACTATAAACGACTACCCGGATTTGCCTAACAGAGGAGTGGTAGAGGGTTTTTACGGTACTCCCTGGTCGCACGAAGTACGTATGTCGCTGATTGATTTCTATGGCAAGTTTAAGCTGAACAGCTATCTGTATGGTCCGAAAGATGATCCGTATCACAGCTGTCCGAACTGGCGACTGCCTTATCCGGAAAAAGAAGCGGCTAATATTAAGGAACTGATTCAGGCTTGCCGCCGTAACCGTGTGAACTTTGTATGGGCTATTCATCCGGGACAAGATATCAAGTGGAATGAAGAAGATTATCAGAATCTGGTGAACAAGTTCAATTGGATGTACGATTTGGGTGTTCGTTCGTTTGCTATTTTCTTCGATGATATTTCGGGCGAAGGAACCAATCCGGTCAAGCAGGTGGAACTTTTGAATCGTCTGAATACAGATTTCGTAAAAGCAAAAGGTGATGTGTCTTCGCTGGTTGTATGTCCGACAGATTATTCAAAGCTGTGGGCCAATCCTACTCCTCAGGGAAGTCTGGCTATTTACGGTAATACGCTCGATCCTTCTGTGCAGGTATTCTGGACCGGAGATGTGGTGTGCAGCGATTTGACGAAAGAAACACAAGACTGGGTGAATTCTCGCATCAAGCGTCCGGCTTATTTCTGGTGGAACTATCCGGTGACTGACTATGTACGCCATATTCTGTTGCAGGGACCTGTATATGGTCTTAATACTTCGCTTACTGCCAACGATTTGTGCGGTATAGCAAGTAATCCGATGGAGCATGGTGAGGCTTCTAAACTGGCGTTGTATGGAGTAGCCGATTATGCATGGAATACAGCCAACTATAATGCGTTGGATAACTGGGAAAGAGGGCTGGAAGTGCTTGTACCTCAGGCAAAAGATGCTTATCGTACCTTTGCTATCCACTCTTCTGATACAGAAAACGGTTATCGCCGTGACGAATCGTGGGAAACAGAAACGTTCCGTATCAGTAATTATACAGATACGCAATATCAGGCACTCTTGAAGGAGTTTGAAAAGGTAGAGAAAGTACCGGCAGAAATGGAGGCCGGATGTACTAATAAAGGACTTCTGAAAGAGTTGAATCCTTGGTTGCAGGAATTTGGTAAGTTGGGTACGAGAGGAAAGAATGCCATGATGCTTATCAAACAGTATGAAGACGGAAGTGACAATAATACTTTCTGGAATAAATATGTGGAGAACCTGATGTCGGAGGATGACAAGAAAGCTTATAATGCTCATAAATCGGGAACAATGAAGCTTCAGCCGTTCTATGAACATGCTATGGACGATATGGCATACGGCTTCTATACCAAATTGGCTGGAAAGTATCCGAAAGTGAGCAGAGCTATCAGTTCTTTTGCTACTATTCGTTCTACTTCGAACAAACTGATGTTTGATAATGACTCTACTACTTTCTATACTTCGGGTACGGCTCAGAAGGAAGGCGATTGGATTGGAGTAGATCTGGGTTATGTAGAAGATGTGAAGGAAGTGTCTATTTTGCAAGGCCGTAATTCGGTAGACGATGTAGACTATTTTGACCACGCTGTGTTGGAATGTTCGGCAGACGGTAAAACCTGGACAGCTTTGTTGCCGGATTTGGACAAGCAGTATGTAATTCACTGGACAGGTGAGCCGGTCAAGGCGCGTTACGTTCGCCTGAAGCGTCTGGATTCGAAAAAGACCAACTATGCCGCTATCCGTTCGTTCGAAGTGAATCCGGCTAAAGTTGAGGCTTTGGGATTCAGTCTGGAAACTGAAAAACCGACACAGGCTTTGTATGCCTTCGATGAAAATCCGGAAACATCGTATGCACAAGAAGGTACTCTGACTTTTGAAATTCCTCAAGGTGTAACCGGATATACTTTCCTGATGAATCAGTCGAAACAGACTGCAGGTATTACTGTTTCGCAACTTGATAAGAAAGGTAATGTCATTTCAGAACTGGCTGTGAAATCTTCATACTTTGAATTGAAGTTGGATAAGAAAGCAGTAAAAGTACAGATTACAGGTACAACCGAAATCTTTGAACTGATTCCACAGTGTAAGTAAGGCCTTAGGTTATTATTCAAATAGAACAGAGAATCCCGATAGGAACTCATCTGACTGGATGAGTTTCGTATCGGGATTTTTTTATATTGGTGTCCGCTAAAACTTTCTAGCAACATAAAAAATTAGGCTGGAACCCCGT
>OGNM01000084.1_pt1 | contig 71290 bp, 54 predicted proteins | sample 1573441 | NCBI WGS metagenome assembly OGNM01 (sample SAMEA2581915, study PRJEB24529) | metagenome | biome: Human gut stool | place: China | collected 2011
TTTGTTGCTCAGGTACTTAAAAAAAATATTTTATAATAGTGTTGCGGAATTAAGGATTATAAATCTAAGTAAACTTTAATTAAGAGAGATTTTATGAGTAAGTTTTTATCCCTATTATGCAGTATGCTAATCTGCATAACGACTTACGCACAGAACATTACTGTGAACGGTAAAGTTACAGCCAACGGCGAAGAGATGCCGGGTGTAACAGTAGCGGTAAAAGGAGGAACCCAAGGTACCATTACCTCTATCGACGGAGGATACTCCTTGCAAGTAGACGCTAAAAGCACATTAGTTTTTTCATTTATTGGCTATGAAACTGTAGAAGTTCCCATCAAAGGCCAAAAAGTAATCAACGTAAATCTGGAAGAATCATCTATTGCGATGGAAGAAGTAGTGATTGCCGTGCCTTATGGTACTGCAAAGAAGTCTACCTTTACAGGTTCAGCCAGTGTAATTGACAAAAAAATTGTGGCCTCATCACAGGTAGCCAGCGTTTCTAAAGCATTGCAGGGAACCGTAGCCGGTTTGCAGTCATTCTCTACCAGCGGCCAACCGGGTGAAGATGCAGATATCTATATTCGTGGTGTAGGATCTGTAAATGCTTCACAAACTCCTTTGTATGTAGTTGACGGAGTTCCTTACGATGGAAAATTGTCTTCTATTTCATCACAAGACATTGCTTCTGTCACTGTACTGAAAGATGCAGCAGCAGCTTCACTGTACGGTTCTCGTGCAGCCAATGGTGTAATTATGATTACAACCAAGCAAGGACAAACCGGTTCTGCACCAACCATCCAGTTATCTGCTAAATATGGTTTTTCAAGCCGTGCTGTCAGCGATTATAATCAGTTAAGTACAAACGACTACTTCAAACTGCAATGGGAAGCACTCCGCAACAGCTATATGACCGGAAAAAATGCAATGAGCGCTGAAGATGCCGGAAAAGCAGCCTCAGCTGTCTTGACTACTACCGGTACTGGCGGACTGGGTATCAACCCTTATGGTAGCAAATACCCTCAACCCATTGACCAGTACGGAAACTTGGTAGAAGGAGCCACTCCTCTCTGGGACGACAGTTGGGAAGATGCATTGACACAAGATGCACATTATGCAGATTTGAATGCCAGTGTGTCTGGCGGTAGCGAGAAAACCAAATACTATTTCTCATTGGGTTATTTGGACGATCAAGGTGCTTATATCTGTTCTGGATTTAAACGTTACAACTTAAGAACCAATATTACCACTGATTTACGTGATTGGTTGCAAGTAGGTTTGAACGTATCAGCAAGCCACTCAATCCAAAATTATCCGAAACAGGATGATACAGCTATTGGCAACGTTGTATTGGCTGCTCGTGATATACCTTCATTCTATCCTGTTTACGAACGTAATATGGATACAGGAGAATATATTCTGGATGAAAACGGTAACCGGATCTATGATTACGGTACCTATCGTAAAGGTTCTTACAACGGACAGAACTTTGCACAGTCTATGTACTATGACAAAAAAGAATACAAACGTGACGCTGCATCTGTACGTGGATTTTTACAGATTACTCCGATTGAAGGACTGAGCTACAAGATGTCTGTAAACTTAGACTACAACAGTCGCTTTACTCATTTCTACGACAACCCGACTTATGGTAAACAACCTTTGATAGGAAGTGTACAGAAAGAAAACGACCGTACTACCGGTATGACATTCAACAATGTAGTAAACTGGAATCATACATTCAACGATGCACACGATGTACGTGTAATGTTGGGTCAGGAGTATTATGAATACAATACATCCAGCTTCGGCGGTTCACGTTCGGGTGTAATTACCGACGGATATTTTGAACCCGATGCTGCTTCTACACTGAACAGTTTCTCTGGTTACAGCGACCAGTACAAATTATTGAGTTATTTTGGTAGTGCAGAATACTCATACCAAGGAAAATATTTTGCATCAACTTCTGTACGTACAGACGGTTCTTCTCGTTTCCATCCAGATCATCGCTGGGGAACATTCTGGTCTTTTGGTGCTTCTTGGAAAATCGTACGCGAAAAATTCCTCGAATCAGCAGCAAATGACTGGTTGACAAACTTGACTTTGCGTGCCAGCTATGGTGCACAAGGTAATGATAATGTAGGTTACTATGCATATCAGGCTTTGTATGGTATGGGAAGCCTGTTTGGAAACCCTGCATTGACAGCTTATCGTCTGGCTACTCCTAACTTGACTTGGGAAACTAACTTAAACCTGAATATCGGTTTGGATTTCGGATTATGGAACAACCGCTTGAACGGTACTATCGAATACTTCCAGCGTTCATCTAAAGATTTGCTGTTCTCACGCGACCTGGTTCCATCAAGCGGATTCTCTAGTATTGATGCCAACATCGGTAAGCTGAAAAACTATGGTTGGGAATTCACAATCAGCGGTACTCCTATTCTGACCAAAGACTGGACATGGAAATTAAGTGTAAATGCAACTACCTATAAAAATGAAATTGTAGAACTTCCTACAGATGTTATGTGGAACGGTTCGAAGAAATGGGTAAAAGGCGGTTCTTTGTACGACTATTGGATGTATGAATGGGCAGGAGTTAATCCTGAAACAGGTGCGCCACAATGGTATAAGACACAAGAAGACGGAAGCCGAGTACCTACAAGCGACTACTCTTCTCTGAATTCAAACGATAAGGTGAAGTTGGGAAGTTCACTGCCGACACTGACAGGAGGTTTCCAGTCTGATTTGACTTGGAAAAATGTATCCTTATCGATGTTGTTCTCTTATGCAATTGGTGGTAAGTTATACAACAACGACTATGTGATGATGATGAGCACATCAGGAGGTAACGGTAGCTCACTGAGCGAAGAAATGCTGGAACGCTGGCAAAAGCCGGGTGATATTACAGATGTCCCCAAACTGTCTTATAACCAGACAGACTACTTCACCAGTGGTTCAAGCCGTTGGTTGGTAGACCGTTCATTCTTACGTTTAAAAACTGTGACATTAAGTTATACATTACCGAAAAAATGGATACACGTAGCTTCACTGAAAGAAGCAAGCGTCTTCTTGCAAGGCGAAAACCTGCTGACATTCAGTCACCAGCAAGGTCTTGATCCGGAACAGCCTATCAGTGGTTCTGTTTCATTCCGCTACCCTGCCATGAAAACTTTCTCATTCGGTATTAATGTAACACTTTAATTTAATTCTTAAAATATGAAATTCAGTTATAAAAATATAACCTGGGGAATATTACTCGCATGCAGTATGGCATCTTGCGATCTGGATACCACCCCCACCAACTACCTTCCTTCTGAAGACGCATTTAAAACTACAGCACGTTGCGAAAGTGTGCTAAACGGTACATGGAGCTCTCTTTTTACAAACGGTTCCACCTACGCATCTATCGGATTAGGCTCTATTATGATGAATGATGATTTTGCCGGATCGGATGTAGTAAGAACAACCAGCTACGGATATAGCTCAAGCTACAGTCTTACCAACGGCTACGGACGTGGAGAAATCAACGATATGGCATGGGATTTGTTTTACGATGCCATAAACAACTGCAACAACATCATTGCATACATTGACCAGGCCGAAGGAAGTGAAGAAGACAAAAACATCATCAAAGGTCAGGCTTTGGCTACCCGCGGTTATGTATATATGCTTCTGGCTACTCACTATTCTTTTGGAGTGGGTAATGAAAAGTATGCCAACAACGCTTGTGTACCTATCTACACAGAGCCGACAGACCTGAATATGGCATTGACCGGTAAGCCTGCATCTACTGTAAAAGATGTATTCCAGCGCTCTTTAACCGACTTAGGAGATGCCTATTCTTTAATTCCGGACAACTATAATAGAGGTATTAACGCAACTGACCAATACCGTATTGATAAAACTGTGGTAAAAGGGTTATTGGCACGTACTAACTTATATGCAGGAGAATGGCAAGCTGCCTACAACTATGCAGACGAAGCTATGACAGCCAAAGGTAAATACCTGATGTCGGAAGAAGAATTCAAGAGCGGATTCAATGATGCAACCAACGAAGAATGGATGTGGGGATTTTCTTCTACACTGGAAGACAATCTGGCTGCCTACAATTTCAACTTCAAAGATTGTACAACCGAAGGCTCTTATTACAGTTGCTTTAATGTAGATCCGTTTTTCAAGGAAAAATTTGAAGATAATGACTATCGTAAAGATTTATTCCGTTGGGGAGCTAACGCTGGTTACGGCGAATGGACTATGTTGAATTATAAGTTTAAATTTGCGGATATCAACAACGGATTGGGAGACATTATTCTGATGCGTGTAGCAGAAATGTTCCTTATTAAAGCAGAGGCCGCAACTCACCTGCCAGGCAAAGAAGGAGAAGCACAGAGCTTACTGAAAGAATTACGTCAGGCACGATTGAAAGCCGGCAATACAGCAGCAGAAGTTACTGCTACAGGCGATGAACTGAGAGAAGAAATTTGGTTGGAACGCCGTAAAGAGTTATGGGGAGAAGGATTCTCACTGACAGATTTGATTCGTAACCAAAAGAGTCTGGAACGTAAAAACTGGAGTCACTACGTAGAATGTATCCTAAATCCGGATGGTAGCAACTCTAATATTCCTATTTTGGACGAAAATGGCGAACTGACTTATGCTGATGACAAACCTGAAAGCTATAAGAAAGAAAGATGTACGCTGCTTCAAGGACATATTGCATCCAGAACAGTATTCCCTGATGGTTCTGAGTTTGAGCCAAACAGTAAATACTACCTGTTCCGAATTCCTGAACAGGAAGAATTGCAAAACGCAAACTTGTATACAGAACATCCCATGCTTCCACTTTATAATTAAGGTGCGCATAAAAGAACTAACATAACTGCTCCCAGACGAAAATAATATTCGTCTGGGAGTTTTTTATTTACCTCCTTACCTTACTTCAATATACTTATCATTCCTTCTACACTGACTGCTCCTACCCCAACCATCATCAACTCATGCAGATTTTTATTAACTTTGCAGCCTAAAAGCATGTCAATATGAAGATTAGAAACATAGATTTAGGAGAAAAGCCTGTACTATTGGCTCCAATGGAAGATGTAACCGATCCGGCTTTCCGACTATTGTGTAAGGAATTCGGAGCCGATATGGTATATACAGAATTTGTATCGAGCGATGCACTGATCCGTTCCGTTGGGAAAACGATGCTAAAACTGAACATCAGCGATGCAGAACGTCCGGTTGCAATACAGATATACGGAAAAGATACAGAAACCATGGTAGAGGCTGCACGTATCGTAGAACAGGCACAACCAGATATTCTGGACTTAAACTTTGGCTGTCCTGTAAAACGAGTAGCAGGTAAAGGAGCCGGATCTGGCATGCTGCAAAATGTACCTAAAATGCTGGAAATTACCCGAGCTGTCGTAAATGCTGTAAAGATTCCGGTCACAGTCAAGACTCGTTTGGGATGGGATGCCGAGCATAAAATTATTGTCGACTTGGCAGAACAGCTACAGGACTGTGGAATCGAAGCACTTACCATACACGGACGTACTCGTGCGCAAATGTATACCGGAGAAGCAGACTGGACACTAATTGGAGAAGTAAAAAATAATCCTCGGATGCGTATTCCTATCATCGGAAACGGAGATGTCACTACTCCCCAACGCGCCAAAGAGTGTTTCGACAAATACGGAGTAGATGCCATCATGATAGGACGCGGAAGTTTTGGACGCCCCTGGATTTTTAAAGAAGTAAAACACTATCTGAATACTGGAGAAGAACTTCCTCCCCTCTCCTTCAAATGGAGAATGGATGTCCTGCGACGGGAGGTGCAAGACAGTGTAAACTTGCTTGATGAACGCCGAGGTATTTTACATGTACGACGACACTTGGCGGCCTCCCCTCTTTTTAAGGGAATACCGAACTTTAAAGAGACACGGATTGCCATGTTACGCGCTGAAACTCTTGAAAGTCTGAATCAGATTCTGGATACAATAGAAGCTAATTTTGGAGAGAACTAATTCATAGTCACTCTAAAATGGTTTTTCATGCACATAACATATAAAAATGTGCAAAGAATATGCATTTATTTGCCGGAATATTTGTATAGAACAAGAAATATTCACACCTTTGCACCGAAAAGTAAACAATTTATTCTATTTATAAACTTAAAATTTTAAAATTATGTCTGAAATCGCATCAAAAGTACAGAAGATTATTGTTGATAAATTAGGCGTAGAAGAATCAGAAGTAACAACAACTGCAAGCTTCACTAACGACCTGGGTGCTGACTCTTTGGATACAGTAGAATTGATCATGGAATTCGAAAAAGAATTCGGTATCTCTATTCCAGATGATCAGGCAGAAAAAATCCAGACTGTAGGCGACGCTATCTCTTACATCGAAGCTAACGCAAAATAATTAATTCTTCTTATGGAATTAAAAAGAGTTGTAGTAACAGGTCTCGGTGCATTGACTCCTGTAGGTAATACTGTTCCTGAATTCTGGAACAACCTGATTAACGGAGTAAGCGGAGCGGGACCTATTACTCATTTCGACGCCAGCAAGTTCAAGACTCAGTTTGCTTGTGAGGTAAAGAACTTCAATGCGACCGATTTTATCGACCGCAAAGAGGCTCGTAAGATGGACCTTTATACTCAGTATGCCATCACTGCTGCCAAAGAAGCTGTAGCTGATGCCAACATTGACGTCGAAAAAGAAGATTTAAACAAAATCGGAGTAATTTTCGGAGTAGGAATCGGTGGACTTCATACTTTCGAAGAAGAAGTTTTAAACTACGCACAGACCAAAGATACTATTGGCCCACGTTTCAACCCATTCTTTATCCCGAAAATGATTGCAGACATTGCATCAGGACACATCTCTATGATTTATGGATTTCACGGTCCTAACTTCACTACCACTTCTGCTTGTGCTTCTTCATCAAACGCTATCGGTGAAGCATTCAACTTGATTCGCTTGGGAAAAGCAAACATGATTGTGGCTGGAGGTGCTGAAGCAACAATCTACCCTGCTGGTGTAGGTGGCTTCAACGCAATGAATGCACTGTCTACCCGAAATGACGATCCAAGCCACGCTTCACGTCCGTTCAGCGCAAGCCGCGACGGTTTCGTAATGGGTGAAGGTGCCGGATGTTTGATTTTGGAAGAACTGGAACATGCAAAAGCCCGTGGTGCTAAGATTTATGCCGAACTGGCCGGAACAGGTGCATCAGCCGACGCTTATCATATAACAGCCTCTCATCCTGAAGGTCTGGGTGCGAAACTGGTTATGACAAATGCGCTCGAAGATGCAGGTATGCAACCGGAGGATATCGACTACATCAATGTACACGGTACTTCTACACCGGTAGGAGACATTTCAGAAGTAAAAGCAATCCAGGCTTTGTTTGGAGAACATGCTTACAAACTGAATATCAGCTCTACCAAATCTATGACTGGACACTTGCTTGGAGCTGCTGGTGCAGTAGAAGCAATTGCTAGCGTATTGTCTGTTAAGAACGACATTGTTCCTCCTACTATTAACCACGAAGAAGGTGACAACGATGAACAAATCGATTACAACCTGAACTTCACTTTCAACAAGGCACAAAAACGTACCGTTCGTGCTGCGTTAAGTAATACATTTGGTTTTGGTGGACACAATGCATGTGTAATCGTAAAAAAATACACTGAATAAACTGTGTTTAGCAATATAACAGATAAGATAAGACTCCTCTTCCGAAAGGATAAGGAGCCTTATCTTTGTTTTTATAGAATACTTGGATTTTATCCACACAACATTAGCATTTATCAACAAGCTCTGCTACATAAGTCTTCTTCTATCAAAGCAGGGAAGGGACGCTTGTTGAATAACGAACGACTGGAATTTCTGGGAGATGCTATTTTGGATGCAGTTGTAGCAGATATTGTTTACAAACGTTTTGAGGGAAAACGGGAAGGATTTCTTACAAATACACGTTCTAAAATAGTACAGCGAGAAACTCTGAACCACATCGGTAAGCAAATAGGTCTGGATAAGCTAATAAAATACACTACGAAACAGTCGTCGCACAACAGTTATATGTGCGGGAATGCATTCGAAGCTTTGATAGGAGCTATTTATTTGGACCGAGGCTACGGTGCCTGCAAAATGTTCATGGAAGAGCGTATTATCAAACAATATTTGAATTTGGAGAAAATCTCACGCAAAGAGGTGAACTTTAAATCGAAACTGATAGAATGGAGTCAGAAAAACAAATTTGAAATCAGCTTCGAATTACTTGAACAATCTCACGATGAAGATCAGAATCCTGTTTTCGAATCGCAAATATTGGTTGAAAATATAGCTGCTGGAAAAGGTAAAGGATACTCTAAAAAAGAATCACAACAGGAGGCTGCTCACGAAACACTGAACAAAATCAAAAATGATCCGCAATTTATTGATATCATTTTTGCAGCAAAAGCAGAACGTGAAAAAGCTGAAAATCCGACAAATACAGAAGAAGAGAAGCATCCGGCACCGATTGATGAGCTAAAAGAGTCTTTCATACAGGAAGAAACTATTTCTGAAAAATATGAAGACCACGAACGCATTATTGCAGAAGCAGAAGCGGCTGCATTTCTTGAAAAAGAAACAACCGGAACAGATAACTAATAACCGGAATTTAGACAAAAAATATCCTATTGTACCAAGCTATTTTAATGCTCGATACAATAGGATAAATTGTATTTATATTTTCACTTATTTCACGAAATCAGCCCAGTTAGTCAAACGCATATCACCTTTCTCCATAAATACTTGATGCATACCCAATACAGCAGGCAAATAATGAGAAGTCTGTCCTTTGGTAGAGATCTTGAGATAATCCCACAATAGCTGTTTATAGTCGGGGTGAGCACAATTCTCAATAACAGTTTTGGCACGTTCCATAGGGCTTTTACCACGCAAATCGGCAACACCTTGTTCTGTGACAATCACATTAACAGAATGTTCACTATGATCCTGATGAGATACCATAGGTACGATAGAGCTGATACATCCTCCTTTAGCTGTAGACGGACAAGAGAATATAGAAATGTATGCACTGCGGGTAAAATCACCAGAGCCGCCAATTCCATTCATCATCTTCGTTCCGCAAATATGAGTTGAGTTCACATTACCATAAATATCTGCTTCAATTGCAGTATTCATTGTAATGACACCGATTCGACGGACAACTTCCGGACAATTGGAGATTTCGGAAGGACGTAGAATCAATTTGTGGCGGAAGAAGTCCATGTTATCATAAATATCCTGCAAACAATCATTGGTCACACTCAAAGAACAGGTACTTCCAAACTTGATGCGACCTTCTTTTATCAGCTTGATTACTGAATTCTGAATAACCTCAGTATACATTTCGAACGGCGGAATGCTGGAATCTTTACCCAGAGCACTTAATACTGCATTGGCAATATTACCCACACCTGATTGCAACGGAAGGAAAGTAGAAGGAATTACACCTCTTCTCATATCTGCCGCCAAAAACTCTGCAACATTCTGACCAATCTTATCGGTTACAGGATCTGAATCGTGGAAGCCACGAGCTTCATCCGGTATATTTACTTCAACTACACCAACTATCTTCGAAGGGTCCACTTGGATATAAGGAAGACCTATACGGTCGCTGGGACGTACAATTGGAATCGGACGACGATAGGGAGGACGTTCCATCTCATATAAGTCGTGCATACCAATCAGATTCTTACTATGGGCTGCATTCAACTCCACAATTATCCGGTCAGCCAGACGAGCAACAGTAGGAGTAACACCTACACCGGCTGTCAAGTAAATACGACCATCATCCGTGATTTCGCAAGCTTCAATAATTGCGGTACTTACATGACCAAGAAAACCCGAGCGCAAGCGTTGAGCTAATTGTGAAAGATGAATATCTGTATAACGGATTTCTCCATTGTTTACAGCTTTACGGAAGTCTGTATTAGTGGTATAAGGAGCTCGGAAACTAATAGCCTTTGCACGGGTCAATGCACCGTCACAAGAATCTCCTGTAGAAGCTCCTGTAATAATTCCTACCTGGAACTGTTCACCACGTGCGTGTTTTTCTTCAGCTATCTTTGCCAATTCTGAAACAACAGCTTTCGGAGTACCTGCAGGGGTAAAACCACTCAATCCCAGAATCTCTCCGTCTTTTATAAGGCTTGCAGCTTCGGCTGCCGACATAAAAGTAAAACTCATTTTATTCAGTGTTTATCGTTAGTATTAAAAAAGTTCGGTTATCAAATTCAAAAATAGAAAAAATTCAGCAGGTCTGCCATACTATTCATACTTTCTGCTAAAAATTTCAGAATAGATAAAAGCACGACGCGCTTCTTCTCGCGTATTCAGTCTGACAGAGGACGTCCGGGTTTCATGAACAGCTGATTGAGAAGGAAGAGGAGAGGTGGATGCTTGCTCAATCGGTTTTCGTAATTCTTCTTTCTTTTTTGTCCTTGCCTCCACAGGTATAGGAGGAGGTACAACAGTCAGATGTGCATCCAGTTTTTTCTTTAACTGTTGCTTACGAATTTGCATGCGTTTCACCCTTTTCTCTCTACTTTTTTGCCAAACAGCAATAGCAATCATTGCCACTACAACCAAAACCTGAAAGATTTCCATATCAAACAAATATTAAGGGTTTTAGCCAAAGATACGAATAAATCCTATATATCCTACCGGTTTTATGGAAGTTAACACGGAAAGAGGTATCTTTGCAAACAGTAACACTAATTTTTATAATAAGAATCCTATGACAAAAGAAAACACAGGAGCAGACTTTAAATCTGCAACTGAACACGAAAACAAGAAACTGTTTATCGAAACTTATGGCTGCCAGATGAATGTAGCCGACAGTGAAGTAATTGCTTCTATCATGCAAATGGCGGGATACTCGCCTTGCGAAACATTGGAGGAAGCCGATGCTGTATTCATGAACACCTGCTCTATCCGCGACAATGCAGAACAGAAGATTCTGAATCGTCTGGAATTTTTCCACTCTTTACGCAAAAAACGTAAACACCTTATCGTAGGAGTGTTGGGATGTATGGCCGAACGAGTAAAGAACGACTTGATTGAAAATCATCATGTAGATCTTGTGGCCGGTCCAGACTCATACCTGACACTTCCTGATTTGATAGCAGCTGTAGAAGCCGGAGAAAAAGCAATCAACGTAGAACTGTCTACCACCGAGACTTATCGTGATGTCATTCCATCCCGTATCTGTGGGAACCACATCTCCGGATTTGTATCAATCATGCGTGGCTGCAACAATTTCTGCCACTATTGCATTGTGCCTTATACACGCGGACGCGAACGTAGCCGTGATGTGGAAAGTATTTTGAATGAAGTACACGACCTGGAAAAGAAAGGTTATAAAGAGGTAACTTTGCTGGGGCAGAATGTCAACTCTTACCGGTTTGAAAGAGAAGGAGAGACAGTAACTTTCCCTATGTTGCTCCGTATTGTAGCCGAAGCGGTACCGGGCATGCGCGTACGCTTTACGACTTCACATCCTAAAGACATGAGTGATGAAACCCTCCATGTCATTGCAGAAGTTCCCAATGTATGCAAACATATTCATTTACCCGTACAAAGCGGAAGTTCCAGAATTCTGAAACTGATGAATCGTAAGTATACCCGCGAATGGTACTTGGAAAGGGTAGAAGCTATCCGTCGCATCATCCCCGATTGTGGCTTAAGTACTGATATTTTCTCCGGATTCCACTCCGAAACAGAAGAGGATCATCAGATGTCACTCTCGCTCATGCGCGAATGTGCCTACGATTCAGCCTTTATGTTTAAATATTCTGAAAGACCAGGAACTTATGCATCAAAACATCTTCCCGATGACATTTCTGAAGAGGTAAAAATCCGCCGTCTGAATGAAATGATTGAGTTACAAAATCAGCTTTCAGCAGAAAGCAATGCCAAAGATGTGGGTAAAACATTCGAAGTATTAGTAGAAGGTGTTTCCAAACGATCTAAAGAGCAGTTATTTGGCCGTACCGAGCAAAACAAGGTTGTCGTATTCGACCGAGGAACACATCGTATCGGTGACTTTGTCAAAGTCCGGATTACCGAATCAAGTTCTGCTACATTGAAAGGCATAGAAGTTACAGAATAAACATTTCGAAATAACTATATTAAAATCGAGCAGGTAAATCAAGCATTCCCCAAAGCTTGTCTATCTGCTCGATTTTCTTTAGCCCAAAGCATTCCCTTCTCCATCTGAATGCATTCAAACAATCACACAATTTACACATCAGTTCCCTACAGCATTTTCAAGACCATTCCCATTATTTTTATACAATATATTAAAAACGTTTAATAGAATAGGGTATATAATCAATTTATTTGTTATTTTGCAGCAAATTAGGGAATAAAGTGAATATACTAAATATAAATAAATGTCCCCTTTGTGGGAATAGCCAATTTCAGAAAGTGATGACCTGTACGGACCACTATGCTACCGGCGAAAAATTCGACGTGGAGCAGTGTACCCATTGTCACTTCCTTTTCACTCAACGTGCCCCTGTAGAAGCCGAAATAGGCAGATACTACGAATCACCCGATTATATTTCGCACAGCGATACACATAAAGGCCTGATGAACCAAATATATCATCAGGTACGCCGTTATATGCTTGCCCGCAAGGCAAGACTCATTAAACACAGCAGTCGCCTGAATGAAGGAAGTTTGTTGGATATCGGTACAGGAACCGGATATTTCAGCCATTTTATGGCAGAAAAAGGATGGAAAGTCACTGCAATAGAGAAAAGTCCACAGGCACGTGAATTTGCCAAAAAACATTTTGGCTTAGACGTACAGCCTTCCGAAGCACTTTCATTACAAGAAGAAGCATCGTTTGACGTTGTTACTCTTTGGCATGTAATGGAACATCTCGAACATCTGAATGAAACATGGGAAATATTGAACCGTATTCTAAAGGAAAGAGGAGTTCTGATTGTTGCGGTTCCTAATCCTAACTCATTCGATGCCCAGAAATACAAAGAAATGTGGGCAGCCTATGATACGCCACGACATTTGTGGCATTTCACTCCGTCTACCATGCAACAATTCGGAGCTAAACATGGCTTCATTTTAGCAGAACAACATCCCATGCCGTTCGATGCCTTTTATGTATCCATGCTCACCGAAAAATACAAAAAAAGCCGTCATCCATTCCTGAAAGGATTGTTGACTGGTACAGAAGCATGGTTTGCTTCACAAGCTAAAAAGGAGCGAAGCAGCTCCATTATCTACATTTTTAGAAAGAAGTGATTATGAGTAAAAAATTGGTAGCTTTCTTCGACATGCAGTTCATCACTTCCAGTATCAGTACGATGCTGGTACTGCTTCTATTGGGATTGGTCGTGTTCTTTCTCATGGCCGCCAATAACTTATCTGTATATGTACGCGAAAACATAGCAGTATCAATACTTATCAGCGATGATATGAAGGAAGCAGAAATTACACGTTTCCAGAAAGAGCTGAACGGATTTCCTTACATCAAGAAAACTACTTATATATCCAAGGCACAGGCACTGAAAGAGCAGACCGAAGCCATGGGTACTGACCCTGCCGAATTTTTAGGCCATAATCCATTCACCGCTTCCATTGAGGTCACACTCAATGCCGATTATGCCAATGCGGACAGTATTGCGTGGATAAAGGATGAAATACTTTCCCATAAGCACATACTTGAAGTCAACTATCCGCAAGATTTGTTAGATGCGGTAAATAAAAACATCCAAAAAATCAGTATTGTCCTGCTGGTTCTGGCTGCTTTACTGACTCTAATCTCATTTGCTCTAATCAACAATACAATCCGATTGGCTATCTATTCCAAACGCTTCCTTATCCACACAATGAAGCTAGTAGGAGCCAGCTGGAATTTCATACGCCGTCCTTTCCTCATCCGTAATATTTGGGTAGGAGTTTTAGCAGCAGCAATGGCTAATGCTTTACTAACTGCAATGGCTTATCTTCTGGTACGATACGAACCGGATCTGTTAGCAGTCATCACTCCTTCGGTAATACTGGTTGTCATGACTTCTGTATTTGTTTTCGGTATCATTATTACAACTTTCTGCGCCTTGATATCCATCAACAAATACTTGCGTATGAAGGTTAGCGATTTATACAGCAAATAAAAAATCTATTAATATTTTATTTTTCATCAGTATGGACAAAAAGAACTTTGCCTTTGATAAGACTAACTTCATCCTATTGGGAATAGGGATGGTAGTAATTATTATCGGCTTTTTACTCATGACCGGACCTGGTTCCAATGAAACGATGTTTCAACCAGACATTTTCAGCGTACGTCGTATTAAAGTCGCTCCGGTAGTTTGTTTCCTGGGATTTATATTTATGATTTACGGTATACTCCGAAAACCTACAGATAAAATAGAAAAATAAACATGAGTTGGATTGAAGCTTTAATCTTGGGTATTCTGCAGGGATTGACAGAATACCTTCCAGTCAGCAGTAGCGGACATCTTGCTATCGGATCAGCATTATTTGGTATTGAGGGAGAAGATAACCTGACCTTTACCATCGTTGTCCATGTAGCTACAGTATTAAGTACACTGGTCATTCTTTGGAAAGAAATTAACTGGATATTCCGTGGACTATTCAAGTTCCAGATGAACGAAGAAACCCGTTATGTAGTCAACATCATCATATCCATGATTCCGATTGGCATCATTGGTGTATTCTTTAAAGATTATGTCGAAGATATTTTCGGATCAGGTCTGCTTGTGGTAGGATGCATGTTGCTTATCACAGCACTTCTGCTCACTTATTCTTATTATGCCAAGCCGCGTCCAAAAGAAAAAATCAGTATGAAAGACGCATTTATCATCGGTTTAGCCCAAGCTTGTGCTGTATTGCCCGGATTGTCACGTTCCGGCTCAACAATTGCTACCGGACTTATCTTAGGAAATAAGAAAGAATCGTTGGCACAATTCTCATTCCTAATGGTCATTCCTCCTATTTTAGGAGAAGCCTTGCTCGATGGAATGAAAATTATAAAAGATGCCTCCATGGCTGGAGCCGAAATATCTACCTTGTCACTGATAGTAGGCTTTTTGGCGGCATTCATATCGGGATGCATCGCCTGCAAATGGATGATCAACATTGTAAAGAAAGGTAAACTGATTTATTTTGGAATTTATTGTGCCATTGCCGGTATACTGACCATCATACTCAGCTAACCCATTGTCCCCATATATAAAGAATGAATTTCAAGGAAGGAGAAATATTATATTTCAACAAACCGTTACGATGGACATCGTTTGCGGTTGTCAACAAGATAAGATATCACATCAGCCGAAAATTAGGCGTAAAAAAGATTAAGGTAGGACACGCCGGAACACTCGATCCGCTGGCTACAGGAGTCATGATTATATGTACCGGAAAAGCGACCAAACGTATCGAGGAATTCCAATATCACACCAAAGAGTACATAGCAACCCTTCAACTGGGAGCTACCACTCCTTCATTCGATTTGGAAAAAGAAATTGATGCGACTTATCCTACCGAACATATTACCCGGGAACTGGTAGAAGAAGTGCTGAAAAAGTTCGTAGGAACCATCGAACAAGTACCACCGGCTTTCTCAGCCTGCAAAGTAGACGGAAAACGTGCTTACGACCTGGCAAGAAAAGGAGATGAAGTAGAGTTGAAAGCCAAAACACTGGTCATCGACGAAATAGAATTGCTGGAATGTAACCTGCCGGAAATAAAAATCAGGGTAGTATGCAGCAAAGGCACATACATCCGTGCGCTGGCACGCGACATCGGTGAAGCGTTGAACAGCGGTGCCCATCTGACAGGACTCATACGCACAAGAGTAGGAGAGGTCAGACTTGAAGATTGCATGGAAGTAGAAAACTTCCCGGAATGGCTCGAGAAACAAGAAATAGAAGTTATAAACGATTAAGGAAAGAAAGGAACGCAAAAGATGAAGCTATCACAATTCAAATTCAAATTACCGGAAGAACGTATCGCCCTTCATCCGGCAAAATACAGAGATGAATCTCGTCTGATGGTAGTCAATAAAGCTACCGGAGAAATTGAACATAAAATCTTCAAAGATATTTTAAACTACTTTGATGACAAGGATGTATTTATCTTCAATGATACTAAAGTCTTTCCTGCACGTTTGTATGGAAACAAAGAAAAAACCGGAGCCCGTATTGAAGTATTCCTGTTGCGCGAACTGAACGAAGAACTACGTTTGTGGGATGTATTGGTAGACCCGGCCCGCAAAATCCGTATCGGAAACAAATTGTATTTTGGTGATGACGATTCGATGGTAGCCGAAGTAATCGACAATACCACTTCACGCGGACGTACCCTTCGCTTCCTGTACGACGGGCCACACGATGAATTCAAAAAAGCCTTGTATGCACTGGGAGAACCCCCATTGCCTCCATTTATCAAACGACCGGCAGAACCTGAAGACGAAGAGCGTTTCCAAAATATCTTTGCTAAAAACGAAGGAGCTGTTACTGTCCCTGCCGCAGGTTTGCATTTCAGCCGTGAATTGATGAAGCGTATGGAAATCAAAGGTATTGACTTCGCTTTCATTACCATGCATGCTGGTTTGGGCAACTTCCGCGATATTGATGTAGAAGACCTGACCAAACATAAAATGGATTCAGAGCAGATGTTTGTCAATGCAGAAGCATGCCGCATTGTCAACGAGGCCAAAGACCGTGGCAGCCGTGTGTGTGCCGTAGGTACTACAGTGATGCGTGCCATCGAAACGGCCGTAGGTACAGACGGACATTTGAAAGAATTCGAAGGATGGACCAACAAGTTTATCTTCCCTCCTTACGACTTCTCTGTAGCCAACGCTATGGTAAGCAACTTCCATATGCCGCTGTCTACCATGCTGATGCTGGTATGTTCTTATGGAGGTTATGAACTGATTATGGAAGCCTACAACACCGCATTGAAAGAAGATTACCGCTTCGGAACATACGGTGATGCCATGTTGATTTTAGACAAATAAAAACACAACTGCATCATGGCAAAAGTATACGTAGGCTTAGGTACAAACTTAGGCAATAAAGAAGAAAACTTACGTACTGCCGTCTATTTAATAAACAGGAAGATAGGGAAAGTAATTTCCCTGTCTTCTTTTTATGAAACCGCTGCATGGGGATTCGTTTCCGAGCATACCTTCCTTAATGCGGCAGCTTGTATAGAAACCACATTATCTCCTACCGATATATTACACTTTACACAGGAGATAGAACGGGAAATGGGGCGAAAACAGAAATCTGTACAAGGAGTATATTCCGACCGTCCGATAGATATTGATATCCTGCTGTACGACAATCTTATACTACAGACTCCCGAACTTACCATTCCGCATCCCTTGATGACGGAACGTCGCTTCGTGATGGAACCTTTGGCAGAAATTGCTCCCGATTTCATTCATCCTGTTCTTCATCAGTCTCTTTCCGAACTAAACAAACTCTTGCTCACTGAATCCGAATAAATTGCATCGCAATCACAAAGAAAGAGGTGTTAAACAGTTGTAAAATTCTGTCAAAATTCCGATATTGCGTACCCTTAGAAAACCTATTATACGCAATGTTATGAAGACATCTGGCTTAATGTTCCTTTTCTATGCAGGAGCATTCCTATCGGCAAATTCTTTATTTGCACAAGAAACACAAGTAGCCCATACAGACACTGTAACTACGGCTTTAGGTCGTGTACAAGACCTTCGTACTCTCCCTTTCCAGATTCAAAAGATAGAGGGGAATGAACTAACCCAAGTAAAAGACGCCAATTTCCTCCATTCACTGATTGGAAGAACCACCGGTGCCACTCTCAATCCAAGCTCTGCCGGAACAGGAGCAGGAGTACGTGTACGAATGAGAGGTACACGCAGTATTTGGGGAAACAACAATGTGCTGTATGTCATCGACGGAATTCCCTTCCCCCAGCTTTCCACCAATACCTTTTCGTCAATCTACACCGGATACGGACTGACCGCCGATGCCATTGCTTCTCTTAATGCCGAAGATATAGAAGATGTCTCTATTCTCTCCGGTCCGTCGGCAGCCGCGCTGTACGGAAGCGATGCCGCCAACGGTGCCATTCTTATCACCACCAAGAAAGGAAAGACTACCCGTCGGCCTGCCATTCATGTATCTCAAAGCACTACGTTCAGCAAACCTTTTGTCATGCCGGAATTTCAGAATCAGTATTATCAGTGGAATACAGCTTCGGATACCGGAGATCCCACCTGGAACCCTTCTGACTTCTACCGTACCGGACACACTATTCAGAATCATGTCAGTCTTTCTGCCGGTACCGATATCAACCAAAGCTACTTCTCGGCTGCCACACAAAATGCCACCGGACTGATAGAAAACAATCTTTCCAACCATTATAACCTGACTTTCCGCAACAGTACCCAGCTGTTGGACAAGAAACTCCGTATTGATTTGGGACTGATGTACATGCGCACCAAAGAGCAGAATATGCTGTCGCACGGAAACGATTTTAACCCTATCATTCCCGTTTACCTCTATCCGGAATGTCTGAACTTCCGACCTAATCAATATGGACAAATTACCGGTGTTCCCTGGTACGAACGCTATGACCCTGATAAAGATTACTATGCCCAATACTGGCCGTATTCCGAGTGGCAGAATCCCTATTGGATTATCAACCGGAACACCTTTCTCAATAAGAAAGACCGCTTCTTAGGCAATATTGGTATCAGTTACGACATTACCCCCTGGCTTTCTGCCTCCGCCCGCGTACGCTATGATAAGGATGTGATAAAGCAAACTCAAGAACTTTATGCCTCTACCAGTTTGCTCCTTATCCACTCTCCAAACGGACTGTATGGGGAAAATAAAGCCGACCTGCACCAACTGTACAGTGACCTTTCCCTTGACCTGCACCATCGCATAGGAGCATTTTCGTTCAATGCATTATTAGGAGGAAGCATACAGAAACGGCAATACAATTTCGATTTGCTCAACGGAGGTCTGATCCAACCTAACAGTTTCTCTACCGGTAATATCGATGACACGCAAAAAAGACAACTTTCCGAATCATTCGAAGACAAAAGAAAAAGCCTCTTTGCCTCCTTGCAGATAGGCTTTAAAGACATGCTCTACCTGCATGCTACCGGACGGAAAGAATGGAGTGACTTCGACTACCGTTCTTTCCATTCGGAAGCAGACGGACTTTATCCTTCTGTAGGGTTTGCTTTTGTGCCTACAGCACTTCCCGTTTTCCGTTCCGATATATTGTCGTTCCTCAAACTTCGCTTCGACCATAGCAAAACTGGAACCGCTTGCCAATATGCTCTTATCGAAGGATTATGGAGAAAGAACCAGGACTCCGAATACGAAATGCTGATACAAGGTGAAAATCCTATCGATCAGACCAAGTCATACGAAGCTGGTCTGGACATAGGCTTGTTCCGCAACCGGCTGAATGTGGGACTGACTCTTTATACTTCTTCTACCCAAAGTTTAGTAGGTACTCAGGTAAAAGGAGGGGAAGAGTATGGTTACACAAATGCAAAAATTGAAAACAAGGGTATTGAGTTAAGTATCGGACTTCAGCAGCCTTTAGGTCCGGTACAGTGGAACAGTAACCTTACCTACACACTGAATAAAAATAAAATCAAGGAATTTGGCCAGTTAAAAAACCCTGCTACAGGAGAAACTATTACCCTTTCCTCTCTTACTATCAATCAATATAACAATATGGCCGAGGAAAGACTTACCGCAGGTGGCTCCATAGGCGACATATACGTCCGCGCATTCCGCACCGACAGCAAAGGAAACCTTGTCATCGGGAGCGACGGGTTACCGGAAAAAAACAATGAATACACCTATGCCGGTAATGCTGCTCCCAAGTATCAGATAGGATGGAGCAACGACTTCAACTGGAAAGGAATAGCCTTAAGTTTCGTACTACAGGGAAACTTCGGAGGAAAAGGTCTGTCCCTCACTCAGGCGATGATGGACCAGTACGGTGTATCGAAGGCTACTGCTGATGCACGCAACAACGGTGGTGTATGTGTAGGACAGCAGCTTATCCCAGCCACTCAATATTACTATCATGTAACCGGTCCGGAGGGGGTAGGAGCAGCCTATATATACGACGCTACCAATGTGCGTCTGGCAGAACTCTCGGTAGGATATACCATTCCTATGCACCGTTGGGTAAACTGGATACAGAGTATCAAGGTTTCGTTTGTAGGACGCAATCTGTGCATGATTTACAACAAAGCGCCGTTCGACCCCATGAGTACGGCCAGTATGGGCAACTTCATGCAGGGAATAGATTATTTCAATCTGCCCAGTTTGCGCAACCTCGGTTTCTCTATCAGCATGGACTTTTAGTTCAAAAAACAATTTAGCTGACACAGTAAACTGATAAAAAAGACTCTTCAAGAAGAGTAAGTAATATTAGTCGTATAAGGTGTCCCACTGCAAGGAGACGAGTGTCTCCTTGCAGTGGGACACTCGTCTCTTTATAGTGAGACGGACGTACCCTTACAATGAGACACCCTTCCTGTTTAAGTATCCAACGAGATAAAACATCAAACAAGATACAACTATTTCATTTATTTTCTATATTTGCTCACGAATTGGTTCCACATCCTTGTTCTAGGAAACGGATTAAAAGGGAATCGGGTGAAAATCCCGGACAGTCCCGCTGCTGTAAAGCTCTATACCAAACTTTCTGAAAAATGCTCATACCACTGATATACAATGGCTATATTGGGAAGGTTTCAGAGAGGGAGTCAGTCAGAAGACCTGCCATCATTCATTTGCTCAGTGCCCTCTGGGGTTAGGGAAACTGTTGCCTGTTTTTTCATTTTATAAGAACCGACATGTATAAGCAGACCATTATGCGTGCTGTTTGGCTGATGTGTATCCTTGCATGGGGACATTGTATCTCTATATATGCACAAAGTAAGCTGGATAGCCTACAACATTTGGGAGAAGTCGTAGTAACGGCACGTACTTTCCAAAAAGAAGTTATTCCCGTACAGCAACTGTCCGGAAACGAATTGCAGCGCCTCAGCTCACATAATGTGGCCGATGCATTGCGTTATTTCTCCGGAATACAAATCAAAGATTACGGAGGAGTAGGAGGTCTGAAAACCGTAAACATCCGAAGCATGGGAACCAATCATGTAGGGGTATTCTACGATGGCATTGAACTGGGTAACGCACAGAACGGTACCGTAGACCTGGGACGATTCTCTTTGGACAACATGGAATCGGTTACACTGTACAATGGCCAGAAAAGTGCTATTTTCCAACCTGCAAAGGATTTCGGTTCTGCCGGCTCTATTTATTTACAATCACGTACTCCACAGTTTGAAAACGAAGAACGTTATCATGTAAAGACAACCTTTAAGACCGGTTCGTTTGGAGTAGTCAATCCCTCCATATTATGGGAGCAGAAAATTCACGACAAACTTTACAGCTCTCTCAGCGCCGAGTATATGTATACCACCGGAAAATATAAATTCCGCTATCAGACTAAAGACGGATACGATACTACCGCTGTACGTCAAAATGGTGATGTACAGGCTCTGCGCGTAGAAGGCGGACTGTTTGGAAAAATAGACCAGGGATATTGGCGTGCAAAAGCCTATCTGTATAACTCCGAGCGAGGATATCCCGGTGCCATTGTACGCAACAAGTTCTCACACGAAGACCGTCAGTGGGATACTAATTTTTTCACACAGGGTACATTCAAAAAAGATTTTTCGTCCCGATACAGCCTGCTATGCAACGTAAAATATGCCTACGACTATTTGCATTATCTGGCAGACCCGAACAAAGATGAATCTTTGATGTATACCAACAATCATTATTACCAACAGGAAGTTTATGCTTCGGCTGCAAACCGGTTTACCATTTTACCGGGATGGGATGTCAGCGTGTCTGCCGACTATCAGTTCAATTTACTGAATGCCGATTTACAGGACTTTGTATATCCTCGCCGGCATACCGGACTGATAGCAACCGCCACAGCTATCTCACTCGACCGGTTTAAAGCACAGGCCAGCCTGCTTGGAACTTTTGTACACGATAAAGTCCGGACAGAAAACGAATCGGCCCCCAACAAACAGGAATGGACTCCAGCTGTAGTCGCCTCGTATCAGCCATTCAAATCAATTGACTTGAATATCCGTGGCTTTTACAAGCGTATCTTTCGAATGCCAACCTTGAACGACTTGTATTATACTTTTGTAGGAAATGTAGATCTGGACCCTGAGTACACAAACCAGTACAATCTGGGATTTACTTATAGCAAATCTTTTTCCCACAGTTGGCTTCGCTACATAGAAATACAGACAGACGTATATTACAACGAAGTTGAAAACAAAATTATAGCTACACCGACTTCCAACTTTTTCCGGTGGACAATGATTAACCTGGGAAAAGTGGAAATACGAGGTATTGACGCTGCCCTGCAAACGGGATGGCAAATAGGAAGAGAGTTCCGCCTGAACGGAAGAATCAACTATACCTATCAAAAAGCACAGGACTTCACCGACCCTTACGATGAGTTCTATGGAGGACAGATACCTTACATTCCCTGGCATAGCGGTTCGGCAGCAGTAAATGCCAACTGGCGCTCGTGGGAAGCCAACTATAGTTTTATCTATACAGGAGAGCGGTATTCGTCGCAAGCCAATATTCTGGCCAATTATCAGCTGCCGTGGTATACCAGCGACTTATCGGTAGCCAAGACCCAGCGAATCGGTCCGGGCGACTTGAAACTGACATTAGAAATCAACAATCTGTTCAACCAGCAATACGAAGTGGTGATTTGCTATCCTATGCCGGGTATCAATTTCAAACTCATTGCACAATATACTTTTTAAATGAAAACGGACTTTATAAAATTATTCCACCATACATACAGTTTTGTTCTATCTGTCTTCATCGTCTTCATGCTTGCAGGATGCCGGGGAGAACTGCCGGTCATTGAATCTGAAATAGAATATGTAACCGATCCCACTTTGCCGAAGTCAATCAAAGGACTCTATGTATTGAACGAAGGAAATATGGGAAGCAACAAGTGTACACTCGACTTCTTCGACTATAATACCGGAGGCTATCACCGTAACATTTATGCAGAGCGAAACCCCAGAGTAGTAAAAGAATTAGGTGATGTAGGAAATGATATCGGTATCTATGGAAATAAACTGTTTGCCGTTATCAACTGTTCACATTTTGTAGAGGTAATGGATGTACGCACAGGGGTGCATATCGGAAGCATTAATATCACAAACTGCCGATACATCACTTTTAATGAAGGAAAAGCTTATATCAGCTCATATGCAGGTCCCGTGCAAATTGACCCTAATGCACGTCCGGGAAAAGTGGTAGAAGTAGATGTCAATACCTTGCAAATTACGCGGGAAGTGGTAGTAGGATACCAGCCGGAAGAAATGGTAATCAACAACGGCAGACTATATGTGGCCAATTCCGGAGGATACCGTTTCCCCAATTACGACCGGACAGTTTCAGTAGTCGACTTAAATACATTTCAGGTAGTCAATACCATTGATGTAGCCATCAACCTGCACCGCATGGAAATTGACAAGTTCGGACGTATCTACGTCAGCTCAAGAGGAGACTATTACGGTACAGGATCTGATGTTTTCGTAATCGACAGCCAGACAGAAAAGGTTATCGGAAACTTAGGAGTGGCAGCCAACGAAATGTGCCTTTGCGACGACCAGCTCTACATGATAAGTACCGAATGGAATTACATAACCGGAAGTAATACAATCGGATTTTCACAATACGACACTCAGAAAGAAGAACTGATTCCGGGCAATTTCATTACCGATGGCACAGAAAAAGAAATCAAACTTCCTTACGGAATAGCTGTTAATCCGGAAACGAAAGAAATCTTTGTATCCGATGCTACCAACTATGTAACACCTGGATACTTGTATTGTTTCTCCAAAGAAGGAAAGCTACGCTGGAAAGTTCGTACAGGAGATATTCCGGCACATTTTGCCTTTACGACACAAGATTTTAATTAAATACTAAATAAAGAATAGATCTTATGAAAACAAAGTTACAACATTCAGCCTGGTTAATTATAGCCGCAAGTAGCCTGATGGCGGGAACTATGATATCTTGCTCTTCCGAGTACGACCCTAATGAAAAACCTGAAGTCTGTCCTCCAGGAAGTACACCCTATATTACTCAGGTTCTTGATTATATGCCAGCCGTAGGACAGCTGACCAATACCATGCCCGAATACGAAGAAGGAGATACTCAGGAGACTATGAATCAGAAGGTTTTAAAAGCCATCGGTCATAACAAGAAAGGAATGATTTCTTTGGGAGGATATGGAGGATATGTGACTGTAGGATTCGATCACACCATTGAAAACAAAGACGGGCTATGCGATTTTCGAGTATTGGGAAATGCCTTTTACTCTGCTGCTAACCCTAACCCTGATGCCCCGATAGGAGGAAGCTCAGAACCAGGCATCATCATGGTTGCCTATGATAAAAATGGGAATAAACAGCCGGACGCAGACGAATGGTACGAGATAGCCGGAAGTGCTCACCGAAATCCTTCGGGAGAAGCCTGGTACACTCTGGCGCAAAATGCAGGAAACGATGTCCATCTGTATAAAGAATATGAAATTACCTATTATCGTCCGGAAAAAGTACCTACAACACCGGAAGAGAAGGAAAAATACATCCGATGGGAAGACAATCAGGGTAACAGTGGTTATAAAGTGATGAATCAGTTTTACAGCCAACCTTATTTCCCGCAATGGGTGAATGCCGATAAACTTACCTTCAAAGGAACCTGCCTTCCACAAAACGGAATTGATGAAAGCGGCCAAGGCAACTATTTTGTATTATATAAATTTCAGTATGGATACGCTGACAATGCAATGAACACAGAAACAGAAGCAGCTATTGACATTGACTGGGCTGTAGATGCACAGGGAAATCCCGCTCATCTTCCCGGAGTAGATTTCATAAAAATATATACAGGTATCAACCAGGAAAATGGATGGATAGGAGAGTGCTCTACAGAAATATCAGGCGTAGAGGATTTACATTTGCTGAAAGAAGAAATCAGATCACTTTATTAATACTAATCACAACACAATAAAATGAAAACAAAACCAATTAATCTTTGGAATATTGCTTTACTCTCACTTTTGATATGTACCTCTTGTAATGACCTTAATGATCCCACTCAAGAGGGTAATATAATTGAAGACTCTACGCCAACTCCTCCAGTGGCTGCAAAAGGGTTTTTCGTAGCCAATGAAGACTGGTTTGGACATGACGAGGGAACAGTCAATTATTTTCTGAAAAATGGAGATAATTACGACATCACTTATCGTGCTTACCGCAATGCCAACGAAGGAGAAACACTCGGTACAACTACCGAATTTGGTACGATATGGGGAGACTGCATTTATCTCATATCCAAACAAGGTACTCGCATGGTGGTAGCCGATGCTACGACCTTAAAAAAGAAAGTTTCCATTACAGATTTGCAGGGAGATGGACGTTATTTTATCGGAATAGATGATCAAAAAGGCTACGTCAGCACAAGCAACGGTATCATAGTATTTGATATTGCCCAACTAAAAACAGGTAATGCCATAGAAGGAATAACCGGGGAAATAGGAAACATGTGTTATGCCAATGGTAAAGTATTTGCTGTATCTTCCAGAAAGATATATGTAATTGATGCTCATACAGATCAGTTAATCCATACAATAGAAGGTTCTTTCAACTCAATTACCCAAAGTAAAGATGGTACAATATGGGGAGGCGGCTCCGACAAGCTGATGAAGATAAATCCTGAAACATTGGAAACTACAGAGATAGACTATCCTGATGGACAAAAAATGAGTAATGTATGGGGCGCTTGGAATGCCGGAAGTTTTTGTGCAAGCACACAGAAAAATGTACTCTACTGGGCAAGTGGAGGTGGTATGTTTGGAGGTTCCAAAAGTATTGTCCAATATAATATTGATACAAATACAGCTAACACTAATTTCTATAAGTTGGGAATAAGTGATGAAGGACAGCAGCTTTGTTTTTATGGAGCTGGATTACGTGTAGATCCCCTTACCGACGAACTGATTCTCACGGTTTGTCATGACGGATGGGGAAGCAGTTATTTATATAACTGGATTTACAAAATCAATAATGAAGGACAAGAAATTACTCATTTCGGACTAAAGGGAAACAACGGCACAGCAGGAGAAGGAGAATGGTATTATTGGTTCCCGGCAATTCCTTTCTTCGAAGACGCCAACAAGCCCCAAATTTTATTGAATCAGATATCATTAGCACCAGGAGAAACAAAAACCATCAATCTCAACGATAAAGTTGTAGACTACGATAACATACAATCTACTATCCAAAAATCTGTAGAATTTGCCAATGAAGATTTATTCAGCAAAATAAACCTTGAAAATGGGATATTGACGATTACAGCAGGAAATACGACTGGGGAAACTACATGTACTATCGATGTAATATCAAACGGAGTACGTATAACCAAAACAATCCAGGCTATTATTACTGCAAATAGCAAAGTTCAATAATCAATATCTATTTATAAATAAAGATCCGTATAAATGATATACCAGTCAATTTATACGGATCTTTTAGTTTAAATACTCTATAAACAAAAGACAAAAGAAGTACTAAAACATCCATAATCTGAGTGTTATTAACCTGATACCCAATTGTTACTACAAACGGATATTCCAACAAACCACCCCACAATAAACCGACGTTAAATGTGTTAAAATAAAGCGTAAATTGTAATTATTCCAATTTATATCTCTATCTTTGCAGCCGAAAAGAAAAAGTGGAAAGATTTGAGTAGCTTGCAACCACGCAAAAAAATGCTAAAATACATAGTGCTTCCTTGCAGATAACACTTCTACTCTTGTCCGTACACGGATAATATTAATCATTAATTACTTAATTATTAAAAACATGGGATACTTATTCACATCTGAATCTGTGTCTGAAGGACACCCTGACAAAGTAGCGGATCAGATTTCTGATGCCGTACTCGACAAATTGCTGGCTTACGATCCTAACTCAAAAGTAGCTTGCGAAACATTGGTTACTACCGGACAGGTAGTTTTGGCAGGAGAAGTGAAAACCAAAGCGTATATCGACCTGCAACGTGTAGCACGCGAAGTCATCAACAAAATAGGATATACCAAGAGTGAATACATGTTCGAAGGAAACTCTTGCGGTGTATTCTCGGCTATCCACGAACAGAGTCCTGACATCAACCGAGGAGTAGAACGCGAAGACCCGATGAATCAGGGTGCAGGCGACCAGGGAATGATGTTTGGCTACGCAACCAAAGAAACAGAAAATTATATGCCACTGTCTCTCGACTTGGCACATAAAGTACTGATGGTACTGGCAGAAATCCGCCGTGAAGGCAAGGTTATGACTTATCTTCGTCCGGATGCAAAGAGCCAGGTAACCATTGAATACGATGACAATCGCCGTCCGGTTCGTATCGATACTATCGTAGTTTCTACTCAGCACGACGAATTTGTACAGCCTGCCGACGACTCTAAAGAAGCACAGTTGAAAGCAGACGAAGAAATGCTGGCACAAATCCGCAAGGATGTCATCGAAATCCTGATGCCTCGTGTCATTGCAGAAATTCACAATCCGGAAGTATTGGCTTTGTTCAATGACCAGATTACTTACCACGTAAATCCAACCGGTAAATTCGTAATCGGTGGCCCACATGGAGATACCGGACTGACTGGACGTAAAATCATTGTCGACACTTACGGAGGTGCCGGTGCTCATGGCGGTGGTGCTTTCTCTGGAAAAGATCCAAGCAAAGTAGACCGTAGTGCAGCTTATGCAGCACGTCACATTGCCAAAAACCTGGTAGCTGCCGGAGTAGCCGATGAAATATTGGTACAGGTTTCATATGCTATCGGAGTAGCTCGTCCGATTAATATCTATGTCAATACATACGGACGCAGCAATGTAGCTATGACCGACGGTGAAATTGCCAAGAAAGTTGACGAAATATTCGACATGCGCCCACGTGCCATCGAAGAGCGCCTGAAACTGCGTAATCCTATTTATAGCGAAACTGCAGCATACGGCCACATGGGACGTGAACCTAAAGTTGTAACCAAATACTTTGAATCTGCCTACGAAGGTAACAAAGAAGTAGAAGTAGAACTGTTTACTTGGGAAAAACTTGACTACGTAGACAAAGTTAAACAAGCTTTTGGACTCTAATCCTTTTCAATAAAAGAATAAAATAAAGAATGAGTTATAAATTTATTTCTCATTCTTTATTTTTTATTTCCCGTATTGTATTCCTCGTTTATGAATGATATAAAAAATGTATGCGTCTATAGTGCTTCCAGTACTAAAATCGATTCGATTTATTTTGAAGCAGCACAAGAATTAGGTAAACTACTTGCCCGTCAGCGTATCAATTTAATCAATGGTGCCGGATGTTTAGGCTTGATGTGTAGTATCAGCGATGCCGCACTGGCTGCCGGAGGAACAGTGACGGGAGTTATACCTCATTTTATGGTAGAACAAGGATGGCACCATAAAGGGCTTACCAAACTGATAGAGACCGAAAGCATGCACGAACGCAAAAAAATCATGGCCGATCTTTCGGACGGTGTCATTGCACTGCCGGGAGGTTGCGGAACACTGGAAGAATTGCTTGAAATCATTACCTGGAAACAACTTGGACTATACTTGAAACCGATTGTCATTCTTAATATAAACGGATTCTACAATCCGTTACTTGAAATGCTGGAGCATGCTATAGAAGAAAATTTCATGCGCCGGGAACATGGACATATCTGGCAGGTAGCTACAACTCCACAAGAAGCCCTCAATTTATTATACTCTACTCCTTTGTGGAGCAAAGATATTCGTAAATTTGCAGCAATATGAACGGAGAACCCATACCTTACATGCTGCGTGCAGACTGGTTTATCACCTGCATTGTACTGCTTTGCTTTTTTCTCGGTACATTTGTACTGAAAGACGGCAAGAAATATCTGCTCTTCAGAATCAAGAAATTATTTCAAGGAGGACGGAAAAACAATCAAACAACAATTGTAGCAAACGCATACTTTCATCATAGTATTGTTTTAAACTGCATCACCTATATTTTAGGAGGATTATGCCTGTATGATTACTTTGCAGATCACTCTTCCTATCTTTTCACTCATATACCACATGGGCTTCTTTTAACGATCTACATTTTTACGGTCGTTTTATTTATATTGCTGAAATACGCCTTATATTCTTTCATTAACTGGATTTTTTTCGAGAAAGAGCAAAACAAGGCATGGATAGAAACATATTTTGACGTAATAATTTTAGGAGGGCTATTATTATTTCCGGTGGTACTATTGATTATTTATTTTGACCTGAATTTTGCCACAACAAAAGTTTTCATACTATTTATTCTTATTTTTACTAAAATATTGCTATTTTATAAGTGTATTAGAAACTTTTTCAAACAAATTCATGGTATTCTACATTTAATTCTGTACTTTTGCGCTCTCGAATTAGCACCCTCTTTCTTGTTATGGGAAGGAATAAATTATACTAATCATTTTTTATTTTTAAACTTTTAGAAAATTGAAGATAAAGAAAATTCTGGTTTCTCAGCCTAAACCCACATCAGAAAAGTCACCCTATTTTGACATTGCTGAGAAGTACGGCGTGGAGATAGTTTTCCGTCCGTTTATAAAAGTTGAGAGTCTGTCGGCAAAAGAATTCAGACAACAAAAAATATCAATTTTAGATCATACAGCAGTCGTATTTACATCACGTCATGCTATTGATCATTTTTTCAATCTGTGTACTGAGTTGCGCGTCACAATTCCTGAGACAATGAAATACTTCTGTACTTCAGAAACAATTGCATTGTACATACAGAAATACGTACAGTATCGCAAACGTAAAGTATTCTTTGGAGCAACCGGTAAGTTTGCTGATTTGATACCACAAATCGTCAAACATAACACAGAAAAGTATTTTATCCCAATGTCTGACGTGCACAACGATGAAGTAAAAGACTTATTGGACAAACATAAAATACAACATACAGAAGGCGTTATGTACCGTACGGTAAGCAACGACTTTACTCCTGAGGAAAAGTTCGACTATGACATGCTGATATTCTTCAGTCCGGCCGGTATCCAGTCGCTGATGAAGAATTTCCCGAACTTTGAACAGAAGGACATTGCCATTGGTAGTTTTGGACCTACTACAGCCAAAGCTGTAAAAGATGCAGGATTACGTCTCGACTTAGAAGCTCCTACAAGTGTAGCACCTTCTATGCCTGCAGCATTGGACATGTTCATTGGCGAGCATAACAAGTAATTCATTTGAATATCATTGTCCTGAACATAATAAAAAGTCTGCAACTGCGCTGAGAAACGCAATTTAAGTTTATCTTTGTAGACAGTTATTATGTTCAGGACTATTTTTATATAATTCCCATCATGGCAGAAACAGAAAAACAGACTTTACGAAAAGCAGAACGTTTAAACAGCCGGATTCTTATTGAACGTTTGTTTTCCGGTGGCGGAAAATCATTCCCTGCCTTTCCGCTACGTATTGTCTATATGCCTGTTGAAAAAGAAAATCTGCCTGTTGTGTCTATTCTTATCAGCGTACCTAAAAAACGTTTTAAACGGGCAGTCAAACGCAATCGTGTGAAACGTCAGATAAGGGAAGCCTACCGCAAACATCGGCAAATTCTGACCGACTCTCTGGCTGCTTCCGGCAAAAAGGCTATCATAGCCTTTATTTGGTTGGATAATGAACTTCATTCTTCCAATGAAGTAGAAGCAAAAGTAAAGAAACTTCTGACGCTTACTACAGAGCATTTCTCATGAGAAAACTGATTACGTATCTGCTTTTACTTCCCATTTATTTCTACCGGAACTGTATTTCTCCTTTCACGCCTCCTTCATGCCGGTTCACCCCAACGTGTTCACAGTATGCCATTGAAGCACTTCAGAAACACGGACCGATAAAAGGATTATATCTCACCATACGCCGTCTCCTGCGCTGTCATCCATGGGGAGGCTCAGGATATGACCCTGTACCGTAATAATCACCAGACTATGCTGCTTGATATCCATACCCACCGGTTGCCTTCCTCTGCATCATCAGCTATTCTCAGCTGTTCCATGTGGAACACACCAATACCCAATGAAACTGTATTCCTATCGGCAGGTATTCATCCGTGGTATGTATCTGAAGCGGATTATAAAGACCAATTGGAATGGGTTCGTACCATGGCTGCAACTGACATAAGGACTATTGCCATCGGCGAAGCCGGATTGGATAAATTGTGTCAAACTCCCTTTGAACTTCAGCTAAAGGTATTCCGTGAAATTATTTCCATAGCCGAACATTACCGGCTTCCACTTATTCTACATGCCGTTAAAACCACAAACGAACTAATCGCATTAAAAAAAGAATACTGCCCACATAATGCGTGGATTATCCATGGTTTCAGAGGGAAAAGAGAACTGGCACAGAGTCTTGTCCGACAAGGATTTTATCTTTCTTTCGGGAGTAAGTATAATCACGAAGCCTTACAAAGTATCCCCAACGACCGAATTCTGATCGAAACAGATGAAGATGAACAGTCCGTACACAGTCTTTATCAAGAAGCCGCATCTTTACTCCATACCGCTGAAGAAGAGCTCAAAGATAGGGTTCAGACAACGATTAACCAGCTCTTTTTTAGCCGATAAAAGTTGGTTATTCAGAGAAAGAGTCGTACTTTTGTCTTTTACAAGAATCTAACAAATATTTAAACCAAAGAATATCATTCGATGAATTTTGTAGAAGAATTAAGATGGCGCGGAATGGTACATACCATGATGCCCGGTACAGAAGAGTTACTGGAAAAAGAAATGGTTACAGCTTACGTAGGTATTGACCCAACAGCCGATTCATTGCACATCGGCCACTTGGTAAGCGTAATGATTCTGAAGCATTTCCAGCGTTGCGGACACAAACCGCTGGCTCTGGTAGGCGGTGCAACAGGTATGATTGGAGACCCTTCAGGAAAATCACAGGAACGTAACCTGCTGAACGAAGAAACACTGCGCCACAACCAGGAGTGTATCAAGAAACAGTTGAGCAAATTTCTCGACTTCGAGTCGGATGCTCCTAACCGTGCAGAATTGGTCAACAACTACGACTGGATGAAAGATTTCACCTTCCTCGATTTTGCCCGTACTGTAGGAAAGCACATCACTGTAAACTACATGATGGCAAAAGACTCTGTACAGAAACGTTTGAACGGTGAAGCACGCGACGGTCTTTCATTTACCGAATTTACTTATCAGCTTTTACAAGGATACGACTTCCTGCATTTGTACGAAACCAAGAACTGTAAACTTCAGATGGGTGGTTCAGACCAGTGGGGAAACATTACTACCGGTGCCGAACTGATCCGTCGTACAAACGGGGGAGAGGTATTTGCATTGACTTGCCCGTTGATTACAAAGGCAGACGGAACTAAGTTCGGAAAAACTGAGTCGGGAAATGTATGGCTGGATCCACGCTATACTTCTCCATATAAATTCTATCAGTTCTGGCTGAATGTAAGCGACGAAGATGCAGAACGCTATATCAAAATCTTTACTTCTCTTACCAAAGAAGAAATTGATGCATTGATTGCTGAACACAAAGAAGCTCCGCATTTGCGTACATTGCAGAAACGTCTGGCAAAAGAAGTTACTATCATGGTACACTCTGAAGAAGACTACAATGCTGCTGTAGAAGCTTCAAACATCTTGTTTGGTAATGCTACTTCAGAAGCTTTGAAAAAGCTGGACGAAGACACTCTGCTGTCTGTATTCGAAGGAGTACCTCAGTTTGAAGTAGCTAAGACTGACATCGAGGCTGGTATCAAGGCTGTAGACTTGTTTGCCGAAAAGACCAACATTTTCCCATCAAAAGGTGAAATGCGTAAAATGGCACAAGGTGGAGGTGTATCACTGAACAAAGAAAAGCTAACTGCTTTCGATCAGATGATTACCACAGCAGATCTGTTGGATGAGAAATATTTGCTTGTTCAGCGTGGTAAGAAAAACTACTACTTGATTATTGCTAAATAAACAGAAACCTGTTTATATCTTATAAATACCCCTTTGCAAGTCAAACATTTGCAGAGGGGTATTTTTATTTCATACACTATCCAATTAATAAAAAGAATGATGCCACTGCAAAAACACAACGATACGATTCGTATAGATGTATTTCTACAGCGGCATAACCACTCTATTCTTCATTAACCTTTATCTCACAAAAGAAAAATATCTATTTATATTCTTTCGTAGCTTTTACCTTATACTTTCTTAATTCGGAACGATACCAGTGCCAAATAAAGCAAACAAAGCAATAATACCGCCATTCCAGCTGTCAGACTAAATCCATCTGAAACGACTCCCATCAACAATGGAACCAGTGCTCCACCAGATACGCCCATGATCATTAAAGCAGAGATTTCACTATCGTATTCTGGTTTATGTTGCAAGGCACAAGAAAACAGAATAGAAAATACATTAGCACAAAGCAAACCTACCAGTACAATCATTGTACAAAGCAACCATAAAGACTGAAATGATAGCAATCCAATAAATACCGGAATACTAAGCAACATGCTAAGCTTAAGGAAAGTACCGGAAGAAATTCTTACCAAAAGGAAAGTACCGACAAATGTACCGATAGTACGGGCAGAAAAGTAAAGACTAGTACCCAATCCAGCCTCATCCAAAGACAAGCCAACACGTTCCATCAACAATTTAGGGATAGTAGTATTCAGTCCCACATCAATTCCGACTACGAATAAAATACCCAGGAACAACATCAGGATATAACGGTCTTTAAATAACCCGATAGCTGAAGAAAAACTGGTTACATGTACCTCTTTTGATGCATTTTCGTGTACACATCCCAACAACCAAAGCATTGAAATCAATGTAACAATGGCATATACGGGAAATATCAGTTTCCAATCTCCCCATAAAGAAGCTGCTCCTCCGGCGATAAGCGGACCAAGGAAAGAAGAAACTGCTTTCAAAAATTGTCCCAATGTAAGCACACTGGCCAATGCATTCCCCGAAATCAGTCCAGCCACCATAGGGTTTAAGGTAACCTGCAGAATTGTATTGCCAATGCCCAACAAGGCAAAGGCAAACAAAACTACAGGAAAACTGTAACTACACATCGGCAAAATCATTGCTACAATGGTTATCAGCATAGCTGTAGCCACTGTATTTTTCTTGCCAATCTTACTCATCATCACTCCGGCTGGGATAGAGAAGACAGCAAACCAGAAGAATACCATCATCGGCAACAAATTGGTTAATGTTTCCGACAGAACAAAGTCCTTCTTCACATAGTTTGCTGCAATCCCTACCACATCCACAAATCCCATCACAAAAAAGCCAAATAAGATGGGAAATAACGTATTCTTAGATACGTATATAGGCGTTTTCATAGTAATGTCATTATTTAATATTGATCTTTAGGCTGACTGCCCATTTCTATCTGTAAATATCCTCCTTCTGTCAGTGCAGAGAACGGTATACGCGTTTCATGCAACGCTTCTCCATTCAATGTATATTGCTGTACATAAGGATTTTCTGCTGTATTGTTCTTTACTTCAATGACAAATTCCTTGCCTTTGTAGTATTGATTATTTAATTGAATGGTAATCTTATCGAACAAAGGAGCTCCCAAACCAACAGAGGGTTCAGAATCTGTCAATCCTTTTACATCAAAGAGTCCCATTGAAGAAATCACGTACCAAGCTCCCAACTGACCTTGATCCTCATCCTGACCATATCCATAGCCGTGAATACCTTCTGTTCCATAGAACTCGTTCAAGATAGCACGAACCCATTTCTGAGTGAGCGACGGACGACCTGCTTCATTGAACAACCATGAAATATGCAGACAAGGCTGGTTACCCTGATTATAAAGCGTCTGAAGTCCGGCAAAGGCTCCTACCTCAGTACCACCACTAAATATCTTCTTCTGCGACTGAGTAAAGATACTGTCCAAACGAGCAGTAAACACATCAGCTCCCACTTTTTCGACCAAAGACTTTGTATCATGAGGTACATAGAAAGTATACTGCCATGCATTTCCTTCCTGGAATCCTCTCCAAACCTGCATCGGGTCGAAAGGTTCTATAAACTGACCATCAGCCTTCTTCGGGCGGATAAAGTTTGTAGAAGCATCATAAAGTCTTTCCCAACCCTTAGACAAACGCATCAATTCATTATAATTCTTCTCATCTCCATTTTCTTTTGCCCATTGAGCTACTGCCCAAGCACTGTACGAATACTCCAATGTATGAGAAGCAGAGAACATAAACGCCTCATCGGGGCCATTTCCTTCATCCATATGAGGAACATAACCATATTTTACAAACATCTCTGTATCGACTTTTCCAGCTCCTAAAGGACGGTTCTTTCCATCCAGTTCGTTCTTCAAGCAAGCTTCATAAGCCAGTTTTGTATCAAAATCACGTATACCGCATTGATAAGCTCCCGAAATTACCGTACTCAACAGATTAGTACCTACTCCTGATACATAACGGTTATTAGCTAAGCCATCGGCCAGCCATCCTGCATCTTTGTAAGCCTGCAAATGACTGCTGATATAATCGGAAAGGTATTCCGGATAAGCCAATGCCCAAATCTGAGCCAAATTCCACTGGCCTCCCCAAATAGCATCGGTATTATACACATTGTGTACAGGCTTGTCTCCTTCCATTGGAAGCTGACCAATAGAGCCATTGTGATGCGGATAAGCACCATTCACATCGTTCACCAGTCCTCTTCCCAGCAACGCATGGTACAGACCGGTATAGAACTTAATTTTATTGTTCTTATCGGCTGTTTCCACACGTACTCGTCCTAAGTAGTTTTCCCATGTTTGGTGTGACTGTTCTTTTACTTCGTCGAACGACAGATTTTCAGCTTCTTTCTGCAAGTTGATTCGTGCATTTTCTACAGAAGTATACGACAAACCCACTTTTGCAGTCACTTGTACAGAATCTTTTACCTGATAAGTGAGATAAACACCAGCGCCAACACCTTTTGTTTCACGTACTCCCTGTTTTACATTATCACCATTGAATACACCAAAACCATCAGGCTGTTTGTCTACTACAGCAGAAAAATACAATGGCACTTGTGCTCCCGGCTGATATTTCTTTACATATTCGGGTTCAGTTATTACCCATCCCTCTATCCTGCCGTCTTCGGTATAAACGACAGAAGCATCTACTGCTGCTCCACTCTCTCCCTGACGGTTACCTATATCAAACAAAATATGATTTTCTCCACCTTTCGAGAAAGAAAAACGTTGAAAAGCGACACGAGGAGTTGCAGTAACCTCTGCCTTAATCTGATAATCTTTCAGTAGTACAGAATAATATCCAGGCTGTACAACTTCTGTATTACGGTCGAATGCCGAACGATATCCCTTCTTTACACTATCGGTAGGTAGTCCCGGTATTGTTTTCAACTCACCTTGAGTAGGCATCAAAACGATTCCTCCTACTTGGAATTCATGTAAGCATGGAAAACCTTCAATAGAAGTATCACGATAATCGTATCCCGTTGCTTCCCATCCGGAAGCATTTCCTAAAGAGCCATTGGTAGAAGGTCCCGGTTTAGCCATACCAAAAGGCATTGCACCTGGTGCAAAATGAAACCAACGGCAATGAGCCGTACCGATACGCGGCTCTACATATTGCGATAATTCTTCCTGAGAAGCTACCTGCTCTTTGCTTGTACTACAAGCTACGCCACCCAAAGCAAGTAATGCGACCGACAATGTCTGTATATATTTCTTCATATTCTATTTATTTTTATCCAACTCATTCAATGCATACCAATATGCTCCTAAAGCAATAGCACGATTTGCGCCCACATGAGACAAAAGTACACCAATCTTCTTATCGAAGCAGCAACGTATTTTCTTATCTGTACCCGGTATATCAAGTTCATAAGAATCGCTTTGAAGAAAAGCTTCCAATTCATTCGGATTCTCCAGACAATACGGAATTGATGAAAGTCTATTAAACTCTGTACCGTCTTTCATACTGATTTTTCCTTTCAATTCGTCCATCAGTGCCGGCAGAATATACTTCGCTGCACCAGCCAGTCCTCCCCCTATCACGACCAGCCCGTCTATCAGTGCCAAAGCTGTAGCAATGGCATCACCAGCCATGGTTCCCAACTCAGAGAAAGCTGCTATAGCTGCTTCTCTGTTACCAGGACATACCCCTTCGGCAATATCAAATACATCTTTAGGGGTCAATTCAGAAGTATTACCAGATAGTTCATTATATACTCTGGGAACAGCCCGTTTGCTTACACTTTCCTCTACGATGTACGAAGGATACTTCTTATTACGCAAGCACCAGATGTGTCCACCAGTCTGATTGTCTCCAAACAATAATTCCTGGTTAATAACAATTCCACATCCGAATCCGGTACCAAACGTAATACCAATAAGATTATGATAGCGTTTCGAGTTACCTGCCTTTTCCAGCAATGCGTTCACTTCCGGCAATGCTCCAGCCAAAGCCTCTCCATATGCAAAAAGATTACCGTCATTATTAATGAACACAGGAATACCGAAATGCTCCGACAAAAAAGGACCCAAGGGAACTCCCTTTCCACGGAAAGCCGGGAAGTTAGGCAGATTTCCGATAATACCAGCACGATAATCTGCCGGACCGGGAAAGGCAAAACTGATAGCAACAGGAGATTCGGAAAGCAAAGCCTTTACTTCCTCAAAACCTTTCAACAGAGTTTGAAGACATATCTGAATGTCATCCACCTCCGACGGATATGTAATAGGGGATACTATCTCCTTTCCGTCCTGAATGGCAGAGAAAACCAAATTGGTTCCCCCTGCATCCAATGTCATTACAATTCGTTTTTCCGTCTCCATAATCTTATGCATTAAAGCGTACAAATGCCTTGATGGTACCACATTCCTTACCTTCTGAAGTACCGTAAGGGCGGATAGTATATTCACCTACCGAAGCCGGTATAATAAATGTTTCAGCATAATGTACTACAAATGGTTCGAATGCATTTGTCGGACTTTCTACAATCAATTCTTCGCCTTCGATCACGTTCAATACATTCACACCGCCATTTGTATGATGAGCAACTTTACCAGTAAACCAGTGTCTGCGTGTTTCGATAAATTCATTTTCATGCAAACCTGTACGTTCTTCTCTCCAGCCTTCTCCAGAACCCATCGGTTCTACATGGTTGATAAGGTGTTCGCGAGTAAATTCTGTCTGACGTTCCCACTGAATTACTTTTGAACCATGACCAATATTGATAGGACGAGGACGACCATCCAATCCCAAACGGCCCCAGTCCCACAACTTAAATGTAAAGATATTCGGAGTAGAACTGATTTCCAATACCATTGCACCTGCTCCGGAGCAGTGAATAGTACCACCAGGAATCAAATAATGGTCATGTTTCTTAGCCGGCCACTGATTTACATATTTATTTGCATCAAAAGCTTTTCCTGTCTGCTGCGATTCATTCAAAGCATCAATCATTTCATCCGGATTTACACCTGTCTTCAAGCCGAGGAATACAGTAGCACCTTCTTCTGCATCCAACAAATAGTAACTTTCGTCCTGAGTATAGTAGATACCAAATGTATCACGGATATATTGTGTAGTAGGATGTACCTGCAAACTCAAGTTGCCTCCCTGCATCGTATCGAGGAAGTCGAAACGGATAGGGAAGTCCTGACCAAAGCGAGCTTCTACCGGTCCACCCAACAGATTTCTTGTCTGATAGAATACCAAATTGTTTGCAGGCATTTCAAACAATTCACCTTGTACCTGAAGATTCAAGCTGTTTTCCTCAGGAACACAGTCGAAACACCATCCGAAATTTGCCCTCGAACGATCCAAATCGCACACTTCCTTCATCCACTGTCCACCCCAAGGTGCCGGATCGAAGAATGGTACTACACGGAACGGACGATGTGCTGTTTTTTCAAGACCTTTACGCAAAGTTTCTCCTTCAATCATCTTAGGTTGTCCGCTGATAGTTGTATCCAACCAATAGTCGGCTACCGGCAACAAAGTCTTTTTCAAGTTGTCACAAACTATCCAGTCTACAAAATAACCTCTCTTGTATTGATAAGAAGGGGCTTCTTCACTATTATGTACACCCAAACCGTTAATTTCATGACGACGTGCACGCAACTGGATTTCCCAACGAGGCATATCGGCATATATCAAAACATCAGCCGGACATACAGTAGCCGCACCATGTCCATATACCAACACTAAACCTTTTGCATCAGCAACCTGTTTTTGTGCAACCTTTACCTTATCCTGATCCAAAAAGTCGGCATACGAGAAATGAGCACGGAAACCAAACAAACAGTCGTCTGTAATATTCGGCTGCAACATCGGCTTCAATTCTTCTTCCGATTTAAACAAATCTTTTGTGTGAATAGTCAAAGCCGGTTTCAGCAAAGCAAATCCAGCTTCCAATTCTTCGTGATGAACTCCATGGTAACATTCTACCACACATACACAAGTACCCTGCTGTGCTTTCTGCTGGATACAATGCATCAGTTCTTCACTAATATTCTCCCATCCTTTCCACAAATTACCGTTTACTGCGGTAAAAGGATGTTTATCGTAATTACTTGCTCTCATGACAACTATATATTTTAAATTTTAGACAAAAGTACAGCAATTCTTACGGAACATTCCTTACCTTTGTTGTGAATTGATTGTACAATCTTACTATTTTAGATAGTGATGAAAATAAAAGAAGGATTCAGAGGCGAACGTGTACTTTCCCTGCCAGAAGATTTGCTGTCTACTTACAGTAAAGATCCTCTGATAGGAAACTTATATCTTAGAAGGATAGGTTTCTTCCCGCACGTGAAATATCATTATATTCAGAAAAATAACGGATGTGATTATGCCATGCTGATTTACTGTACTGCCGGAGAAGGATGGTATCAGATACATGGAAAGACCTATACAGTAAAACACAATGAATATATCATTATTCCTCCCGGAAGCCCTTATGCATTCGGGGCTAATAATGATAATCCATGGACTATCTATTGGATTCATTTCCGTGGAAAATTATGCGCTAACTTTCTTCCCTCTTTTCCCAATCCTCAGCCCATTCAGCCTGGAAATTCTTCAAGAATGCAAGAACGTTTAGACCTATTCGAAGAGATCTATCAATGTTTCTCCATGGGATATATCAAAGAATACATGGTATATACTTCCCTCAGTCTATACCGTTTCTTAGGCTCTTTCATTTATCTGGAACCTTATCGGTATATCAATGTAGCGGCAGGTAACAAAGACAGCTCACTGGCTTCTAAAGCTATTCATTATATGCAGGAAAATATACATCATAATATGACCCTCAAGCAGTTGGCCAGTAACTTCAAATACTCTCCCTCACACTTTTCTGCATTGTTTCAGAAAGAAACGGGAGTATCACCAATCAATTACTTCATCTGCCTAAAGATACAGAAAGCCTGCCAATACATTGAACTGACCGATATGAAAATAAACGAAGTGGCTATTCAACTAGGATTTGAAGAAACCGCCTATTTCTCACGAGTATTTACCAAAGTAATGGGAATATCTCCTTCGGAATACCGCAAGAAAGAAACAAACCGGAAATAAAGCAGTTATCAAATATAAAAAAGAATCCCGGAGTACTCTTTAAGAGACTCCGGGATTTTTCTCTTTGGTAAAGAGAATATAAAAGACTCTCTCTACACAATCTATCCCTTAGAACAACACAGCTTACTTAATTACAATCTGATGAGTAACCGGTGTCATAATGAAAGTAAATTCATAATCACCATAAGGCAATCTATACTCTTCTCTTGGCAATTCTCCCCAACTGTCTACACATCCCAGTCCCATCTGAGCTTTATCAATCAGTAGGTTCACCAAATCAGCCTCTTCCACCTCATTGGAATGTTTCTGTTCTTTTACCCAACCGGAATCCAATGAATCAATAGTATAATGTAGAGCCGATGCAGAGAAAGGAGCTTCGGACACGAAGCATAATCCGTTACCCGCAGCATTCGTCTGTTTCCACCAACGTATATCCGACTTCGTTCCATTTTCCTGTGGACGGATATAAGCATAGAACTGATCTTTTACCAATTGATTATAGATACCTAAATCGGCACTACTCTTACGGTCTACATAATTCTCTACCGGACCACGTCCATAATAAGCAATTTTATCGAACGCTTTAGGCATCACCAATTGCATACCAAAACGGAATAAATTGGAAACTTCAGCATTTTTGTCTGCTGTCATTTTCTGTACCACTTTTACCGCACCCTTATTATTAATGAAATAAGTCAACTGTAATTTAGCAGAAACTTTTTCCATTTCATATTCAGCAGAAACTACAGCTATACCTTCTTTCATTTCTCCTTTCAAAGACAACAGTTTCATACCTGGATTTTTCCATGCTACATATTTCTGCTGAAGCATGGCTCCAAAATCATTATCAGTCGGAGCACGCCAAAAATTTGGTGTCAATGCCTCTCCATCTTTTATCATATTCACTCCATTCACCTCATACTTATCCATATATCCATTTTGTTTGTTAAACTGGATATTGAAATGAGTACCTTCTACCACCATCCGATTTTGATTCTCATTCTTTATACAAGGAACAACAACAGCTTGATTACTTTCTTCAACATTCTTCAACTCCATAGAAGGTGCCTGATATTCGGTCAAAGCCAACTGAGCTTTTGCGACCACATGACCGGCAGGTATCAATCCTTCCCGATTCTTCTGAAGATATTTCACATTCAGCAACCATTCCCCTTTTGTATCAGTCTGTCCAAGGTCAAGTTTCAGTACAGAAGTTGTTCTCGGAGCGACCTTCAGTTCTTCCACTCTTCCGCTACGCATTACTTGCCCGTCTTTCAACACTTGCCATTCCAAAGCATAAGCAGACAAATCACGGAAAAAGTTTTCATTGTACACATTGATTTCCCCTTTCGAGAGATCGCGAGCGGTAGTCCAAATATTCTGATAAAAATACCCCACCTCATACATATGCGGATTAGGTTTACGGTCCGGACTAATCAATCCATTATCACAGAAATTATTGTCGCTTGCATCAAAACGGTTAAAATCACCTCCATATGCATAAATCATCTTTCCGTTTTTACCGGTCCATCGACACGACTGATCCACGAAGTCCCAGATAAATCCTCCCTGCAACTTCGGATATTTACGAAACAAATCCCAATACTCCTTAAATCCTCCCTGAGAGTTACCCATAGCATGAGCATATTCACACTGAATCAACGGCTTCTGATATTGATTATCTGTTGCATATTCTTCACACCATTTATAACGAGCATACATCGGACAATAAATATCAGTCTTTCCCGATGTACCAGCCTGTTCATATTGTACCATACGGCTCGGATCTTCAGCCTTAATCCAATCGTAAGCAGCTTCAAAATTCGGGCCATATCCAGCTTCATTACCCAATGACCAGAAAATAATACTTGGATGATTGAAACCACGCTGTACATTACGCTGATTACGTTCCAGATGTGCTTTTTTATAAGAAGGATTCTTGGCTAATGTCAACTCGTCATATCCCATTCCGTGTGATTCTATATTTGCCTCAGCAACTACATAAATACCGTATTTATCACACAAATCATACCAAAAATTATCATCCGGATAGTGACAGGTACGTACTGCATTCAAATTGAACATCTTCATAATCTGTATATCCTGAATCATACGCTCACGAGAAACATGATATCCTCCATCCGGATCCATCTCATGACGATCTGCACCTTTAATAAGAATAGGCTGACCATTTACCAGCAACTGTGCATTTTTCATCTCTATTTTGCGGAAACCTACTTTTACAGGAACCACTTCATTGATTGTATTTCCATTTTTCAAGGTAGCACGCAACGTATACAGATAAGGTGTTTCTGCAGTCCATTTATGTGGATTTTTCAAACTGATGGTAGCAGCAAGTTTACCAGCACCTTTGGTATATGCTGTAGCTACTACTTTATTCTCTGCATCCAGAAGTTCTAATGTAACATCAGAATTACCTCTCAACTGTAAACGAACATCCAATGTACCATCCTTGTATTCACTATCCAAATCGGGAGTAACCCTAATATCTTCAATATGATTCTTGTTTCGTGCATACAAATAGCAATCGCGTGCTACACCAGTATAGCGGAAAAAATCCTGATCTTCCAAATAACTTCCATCACACCAACGAAATACCTGAAAGGCTATAACATTTTTCTGTCCCGGTTTCAGATACGGAGTCAGATTAAACTCGGCCTCCAGTTTGCTATCTTCACTGTAACCGACATATTTTCCGTTTACCCACAAATACATATTCGAACTTACCGCTCCGAAATGAGCCATAATTTCCTTTCCTTTCCAATCTGCAGGTACTGTAATCTCCCGGCGATAAGATCCCACATGATTGCCTTCTACCGGCACATAAGGTGGATTATTAGTATACTGATTTCGCCAGGCATATCCTATGTTTACATAAATAGGATCTCCATATCCGTTCAATTCCCATACAGCTGGTACCTGTAGCTGGTCCCATCCCTTATCATTAAAATCTACTTTCCAGAAATCAGTAGGACGAGCATCTGCATTCTTTACCCAAAAGAACTTCCAGAGTCCGTTCAGTGTCATAAAATTATCTGATTTCTCTTTTAAGCCTTCAGTAGCCAATTCAGTGTTTTCATATGCAAAAAAGTTAGTGTGCATGGGTGCACGATTTACCGCATTCACCTCCGGATCTTGCCATTCCTTAAATGTCTGTGCATGGGATACAAGTGCACAAGCTCCCCAGATGCCTAATAGAATTTGTCTTTTCATAATAAATTTAAGTTAGTAATAGATTATTTCCACACAAAAATAATGATTTCCCTTTACATAGTCTTTTCTTTAATTATAATTAGATTCAATATTTATGCCATTCCTACTCGTATAAACTACAAGAAGTATGGAATAAATTACTAGTAGATTATTCCAATTTACCACACTTATCTCTATTGATATCCCAAAGTGTATCTACCTAAAGATAATCTCAAGAATACGAGAAAATACTTCAATACTTAGCTACCCGTGTAATGATGTTTATTCCAGTAAATCTTTCTTGTCAATAAACAGTAAACGATTCTGATTATCAAGTAGAATAAGCTGTGTATCAGTCATCATACCCTGCTTCCATCCTACCGACAGAGAGGAAATCGGCATACCCAGTTTATGAATCAGTCTAAAATCATCCTTATTGTAGATGCATACGTAGTCACCCATATCCGCACAAGGGAAATAAAGCGATTCGGCTCCGTATTCGTGGTATACACACAAGTTTTTGTCTACCACATATAGACGTCCCTGCTCTGTAAAGACAGGTAAGCGAGTTTCATTATACTCTACTGGCAGAAAACCACCCGACAATGAATCACATTCATATACCGTATAATTAATCATTCCTTCCAGCTTTCCACGTTTCTCGGTATCCCACCGTGCCACATTCAGCACAGAATCTCCTACATTCCGATAAGCCAGCCCCTCGGGCATCAGCATATATGTTTTATCTTCTGCATATGCACACTCTATAATCCGGTCTTCCTTTTCAGGGAGATAGTTCCAATACAGTTGCTCTCCGGTCGATACTCGAAATCCCGCCACAAACGCTTTCCCGACCTTAACCTTATTGATTCCACCTTTTACACCATATCCAGTATTAACCAAATGCAAGACATCGTCTTCCATTCTCAAATATGAAGAAGCTGCCTTATCCGGCAATTCACATTCCCATTTTGGAGTCAACTGCAAATCCAGACACGCCACTTTATTCCGGTCGGCTAAGTAGAAACATGAATCAGTCTGTATTACATTCGAAGTCATTCCCGAGATAACTTCTGCACTGGGTACAGGAAAACAATAGGGAACCACTACCGAACCTCCAGGAGCTACCATAGCCCCAGCCATAGCTCCCATAGCCCCGGCTACAACTCCCAGCATCACCATGCCTGCAATCATTTTCTTGTCTATAATTCCGGTTTTTGCTTCATAAGTAGAGTGTTGGCCTGTCAGTAGATTCAGTCGCTCCACCCGATCACCTACAATCAAGACCTCTTCCGGTGTAAGCGGATAAAACTGAGTCCACCCATATTTATGCCCAATCTTAGCCTCCCAAAGCAATTTCCCATCTTTCATCTGTATAGCCTTGAGCTTTTTCTGGTTATTACCATATCCCAATACAATACCCAGTGAATCATCAAGGTATGCAGGAGACAATGTCAACTTCCACAATGGTTCCATAGTTACAGTATCAATCAGGGAAAGTTTGGCAAATCTATTTTTCAAAATACCCCACCGGGTATAGCTTACCTTGGTATAAGGAAAATCCATTTCCCACTCCCACTCTTTCCGCATGGTATGCAAATTATACAAAGCAAACTGCCCTTTATTTTTGAGCGATTTCGGATATTTGTCCCAATCGGGAGAAGTAATCAGCAACTTCTTCCCATCAGGCGAAAGAGTAAACGATTCGATATAGCGATGGAAAGAAAAAGCTGCTGCCTTCAGTTCCGTTCCATCCGATTTCACACCTACCGATACAGTATCACACTGGGCATACAAGGTCGTAATACTTCCCCAAAGCCACAAAAGAAGCAATATAGAATATTTCATAAGTAATTAGATTAAAAATAGATACAGTCGGGAGAAGGTTAAAACAGATATGTACCACCTCCAAACTGTATCAGTTATAACTTAGGTTTATTGAGGTAAAGTGACTGGGAATAAATCATTAGGACGATGTTCCCGACGAATAATATCCTTCATACGTTCTACCAAATCAGGATGTTGTGCTGCCACATCATGGTCTTCATGGATATCCTCAGCCAAATTATACAGATAAGGAGTACCTTGCTTCACCACCAGTTTCCAGTCTCCCATACGTACTCCAATCTGGTCTGTTTCATGAAATTCCCAATACAGAAAATCATGCTGTTTCTGGTTATTATTGTTTCCCAGCAGAGTAGGAGCGAAAGAAATACCGTCGAAACAATCACCTTCTAACTTCTTATTCAGATATTTTTTAGGGAATTTTTTATCACCTATCAGTTCGCAGAAGGTAGGCATTACATCGTAAAAAGCCAACTGATGATCATTGACTACACCTGCCGGAACATGTCCCGGCCATCGCACAATAAATGGTACGCGAATTCCTCCTTCATGACACTGTCGCTTCAGTCCACGCAACTTTCCGTCTCTTCCAAAGAATTCCGGATCAGCTCCTCCTTCTTCGTGAGGTCCGTTATCGCTACTGAATATAACCAGAGTATTCTCGTCCAAACCCTTTTCTTTCAGCTTTGCCAAAATCTCTCCTACATATGCGTCAAGACGTGTAATCATACCAGCAAACTCGGCATGTGTATGTACTACCGGATTATAGCGAGAACCTTCACTTCCTCCCCAAGTCTTGTCTTCAAAGAATTTTTCCTTATAGTGCTTCAAAATAGAATCATTAGGCTGTGCCAACTCTGCATGAGGAAGTGTATAGGTAAAGAATCCATAAAAAGGCTGTGTACCATCTTGCTTGTCGAGCCATTCCAAGGCTTCCCGGTGAATCATATCTGCCGAATATTGGGGACGTTTCTTATATTCGTCACCATACATCGGATACTGAATATTCTCATCCATCACCACCCGAATTGTAGCTGTATCTCCCTTCGACTTGCTATAACGGTTCAGAAAGTTGGGATAATACAAATGTGCCTGAAACTGACAAATAAAGCCATAATACTCGTCTATTCCACGTTTATCCGGAGTAGAACTGGAGCCTTCATATCCTCCAGCCCATTTGCCGAACATACCGGTTGTATAACCGTTTTTCTTCATGATTTCGGGCAAAATGATATGTCCTGGATCGTACGGTTCCTGCCCCACTAATGTATACTCATCGTTATTGCCATACTTCATCATAGGTACATCTTTCCAGTATTCTCTGTTTCCACGTACATGTCCGTGGCCGGAATGTTGGCCTGTCATCAGAGAAGCACGCGAAGGAGCACTCACCGGACTTCCGGCATAGGCTTGTGTAAAGCGCATACCTTCCTGAGCCATACGGTCTAAGTGAGGAGTAGAAATATACTTCTGTCCATAGCAACCTAAGTCGCCATAGCCCATGTCGTCACAAAGAATAAAAATAATATTGGGCTTAGAAGGTTTGTCGGCTGCGTGAATACCTGGGGATGCAGCAGCCAAAACACCTGCACTTACAAATAAAGAACGATAATTCCACATCATACGATAGATTTAAGCATATTCACAAACAAATATGCCGGTTCTTCCTGCCACTATCAGCAAAGAAGAACCGGCATCAATCTTTTTTTATTTTCTATTACGATCTATGTCTTTCAACAACTCGTCGACAGCAGCTTTCAATTGTGTATCTTCTCCTTTGACAATGGTTTCAGGAGTATTCAATACATATACATCCGGCTCAAGTTGTGTATTTTCCAAATAACTGCCATCGGGCAAACGATAACCTACTACCGGTATACCAAATACCAGACTACGATCCTGCAAGGTAACCCAATTCACACTGGTCATTGTTCCCGGTACAGGTGCTCCGACAAGTTTACCCAATTTCTGGTGACTATACACCCAAGGGGTACCATGTGCATTGGAATAGTTGGCCTCACACTGCAACATGATAGAAGGTTTATTCCAACGGCGACTCGGCATATCACAAGCTTCACGTCCACGTACTACCTGAGTAAAATATTTTTTACCGCTGAACAGTACTTCAATATCTTCGTGCAAACGGCCACCTCCATTGAAACGAGTATCAATTACAATGCCTTCGCAGTCGTTGTATTTACCCAAAATATCCGAATACACAGTACGGAAACTTTCATCGTCCATCGACTCGATGTGTACATAACCCAAACGACCGTTCGACCATTTTTCTACATCTGCCGCACGCTGTTTCACCCAACGCTTGTAAAGCAAAGAAGAAAATGCACCGTTAGAAATAGGTTTCACCACTTCTTCCCAACGCGATTTGGTCTGTGGATCATACAAAGAAACCAATACTTTCTTTCCACCCTTACCATTGAGCAACGGTGTATAATCCATACCTTCCTTGATTTCTTCTCCATCGATCTTTTCAATGATAACTCCAGCCTTTACCTTCGATGTACTACGGTCGAAAGGAGATTTCTCTACCACTTCTGCCACACGCAATCCGTTGCCTGTATAGCCCCAGTCGTACAGCAAGCCTAAATTAGCTGTTACCTCACCAGGAAGAGAAGCTGAATAACGTCCACCGGTATGAGATACGTTCAGCTCACCCAGCCACTCGCTCAAAAGTTCGGCAAAGTCATAGTTATTGTTGATATGAGGCAGGAACTTACGATATGCAGCAGCCATAGCATCCCAATCTACTCCATGCATGTCGGTTCTGTAAAAACGTTCCTTTTCTTCCTTATATACATAATCGAACATATATTCACGTTCGGCAGCCAAGTCCATCTTCATCTGTGCCTTAAAAGAAATCGGCTTCAGTTTTTCGGATGCACTATCCATTTTTTTCATCGAACTGCTGCTGATGATAAAGATATTCTTTCCGTCCTTATCAGTCTCCATGAAGGCAGCATCCGAATCCATCTTATGCAGCAGACTGGTATTACCTTTTCTTAATTCCAGTTTCCACATATCAAATCCTCCTTCGAAGGCAGACAGATAATACAGGTCTTCTCCATCTTTGGAAAGGATAGCCGATGCAAGACTTGAAGAGTTAGGAGTCAGGCGTACGATACGGTCTTCGATACCATCCAGTTCTACCACAACAGACTTTGGTTCTTCTTTCTTGTCATTCTCTTCTTTCTTATCTTTCTTCTTGTCCTTGTCTTCCTTCTTTTCTGCAGCTTTCTTCTGTTCGGCTTCCAGCTCTTTCTGCAATTCGTAATCCTCCTTGCTGAGACGGAACTTATCGTATGCATCCCGATTCATGAATACCATCATTACGTCATCCAGCGAACCCCATGAAGCATGGTTACGCATACCATAACGTTCGGTAGTAAAGAGTAAGGCATTTCCATCCATTGCCCACTTAGGAGAACCACTGGTATACCCACTATTAGTAAGATTTACAATCTGACCTTTTCCATCAGCACTCACAATACCTACATCCGAATACGGGTCATGCTTGTTGCCGATAAACTCCAAAGCAAACCATTTTCCATCCGGAGACCATGAATAGTCGAATGGATAAGAACGAGTATACCAAGTAGAACCGTCTGTTATCTGACGTACCTTTTTACTCTTCAGGTTTACCACCATCAAACGGGAACGGTCTTCAATGAAAGCCACTTCCTTACCGTCTGGAGAGAACTGAGGAGCGGTACGTTCCACCTTATCAGAAGGGAGCAATGCTTCTTCTTCAATCAGTGTTGCATTAGGGAAGTTGAGATCTTCTTCACGGGTAATCTTGGCAAGATACAATCCTTTCTTTCCGCCTCGCTCACTACAATACACCAAAGTACGGTTATCTGCTCCGAAAGAAACTCCACTTTCCGCTTCCGGAGTATATGTAATCTGTTTGGTAGTACCATATTCTACAGAAGTTACAAACACCTCTCCACGTACAATAAAGGCTACCTGCTTTCCATCGGGAGAAGGAGTAGCTGCAGTAATACCCCTTGTCATGTTCAACATCACCGGAATATCCTCATCATCACGGGTAACGTTAATTTTTACCTTTTGAGGTTTCGCTCCTGTTGCCTGTGTATAGATTTCACCATCGTATGTATAGCAAAGCATCCCATTTTCCGCAACCGACAGAAAGCGAACCGGATGTGTCTTGAAAGAAGTTACAGCCTGTACTTTCTCCGGAGTTTCCAAAGCAAACTGATATACATTGAACGAACCATTATTACGTTCGCTCAAAAAGTATACATCTTTTCCGTTTGGTGCCAATACCGGTTCACGGTCTTCACCTGCACGCTTCGTCAGATTAGTATGAGAACCAGTCTTTACATCATATTTCCAGATATCACGTGTAACAGAAGAAGTATGATGCTTACGCCACTTGTCTTCGTATCCTTTACAATCCTGATACAAGAAGAAATCTCCAGTCGAAGCAAAAGAAACCATTTCGGCAGGTGTACCCAATACTTGCTGTACAGCTCCTCCTGCAACAGGTACCTTATAAAGCTCTGTCATTGCCGAAGTAGGAAATAAAGCACTCGTTGCCGGATCCTGAATAGAAGCCGAAAACAATATATACTTACCGTCAGGAGTAAATGAAGACGGAGTTTCAGCAGCAGAATGAGTCGTCAGACGCTTTGCAGAACCTCCATTGGCCGACATGATAAAGATATCGCTGTTTCCATAGCGGTTGCTTGAGAATGCGATTTGCTTTCCATCCGGCGACCACACCGGATTGTCTTCATAAGAATCCTGAGTAGTCAATTGAACAGCTTCCCCTCCTTTTGTACTAACTTTATAAATATCACCTTTGTAACAAAATACTATTTCCTGACCATTAGGAGAAATACGTACATCACGCATCCATAACGGAGTAGTAGCAAAACCTGCCACACCGCTTGCCCCCAATGCAAGACAGACTAACAATTTCTTCATATAATTCTTTGATTAATTGACAGACAAAGATAATGATTCTACCTTAGCCACGAAAAAAAGTGAAAAATTATTTGGAGCATATAATACAAAACATTTATCTTTGCAACGCTTTCTAAGGAAAGTGAATTTAATGTTTGGACTATGGTGTAATGGTAGCACAACAGGTTTTGGTTCTGTTTGTCCAGGTTCGAATCCTGGTAGTCCAACGCTGAAAGCTCTGATTTTTTTTCAGAGCTTTTCTTTTTATATACTCTGTGCTATTTATTCTCCCCACAGCATCTCCGATTCATTTCAACTCTCTACTATCCAGATTTTACAACTTCACTGTGTAGATTCTTTCACCTATTCTGTAGAAAAACTCTACAATACTTTTCCTGTATACCTTGTTAAAACCCATTAAAACCCCTATTCCCGTTTGGCCTGAAATTTGAACTATTGTTTTATGCTAAAGATAAAACATTATGAAGACAATTTTCAGAATCAAGATTTTGCTTGCTATACTGATTAGTCTCTGCTATCAGCCATTGCTTGCACAGAACAAGGAAATCAAAGGAATTGTAACTTCCGCAGAAGACGGTGAGCCGCTTATCGGTGCTACAATCTCTGTAAAAGGTAACGAAGCACAAGGTGTAGTAACCGACATTGAAGGGAAATATATACTTCAAATCCCGAATTCGGACTGTACACTGGTAGTTGCATACCTAGGAATGAAAACTCAAGAACTGAAAGCCCCCAGCAGCGGCATATTAAACATCAGCCTGGAAGCTGAATCCATGAATTTGGACGAAGTGGTAGTAACCGGATACGGGAACTTCTCCAAATCCTCCTTTACCGGTTCGGCAAATACACTCCGCGCAGATATGATGAAGAACGTTCCTGTAATGACCGTGGAACAAAAGCTGCAAGGTATGACTACCGGTGTCAATATTACCAGCAGTTCCGGACAACCGGGTGCCAATCAAAGTATCCGTATCCGTGGTATGGGTTCTTTCAATGCTTCACAAGAACCTTTATTTGTAATCGACGGAGTTCCTGTAACATCAGGTAGCCTCAGTACTGGAGGGGCTGATGCAGCTTATATGAATAACTCCAAAACCAATATCATGAGTACACTGAACCCGTCGGATATTGAGAATATTACCGTCATCAAGGATGCAGCGGCAGCTTCACTCTACGGTTCACGAGCAGCCAATGGAGTAATTCTTATCACTACCAAACAGGGAAAAGCAGGACGAACTCAAGTTTCACTGAACATTGCCGGAGGTTTTTCGGATGCTGCTGTCGACTTCAGACCGACTTTAAGCGGTGACCAGCGATACGAACTGCTGTACGAAGGCTTGTACAACTATGCACTCGACAAACAAATGAAATCGCCTTCGGAATATGCCGGACAGGAAATAGGCAAATACGCTTATGTTCCTGAACTGGGATATACCGACTGGAGGAAAGAACTGCTCCGCACAGCCATACATCAAAATTACGAAGCTTCTGTTTCGGGAGGAAACGAACGCACTACTTTCTATGCTTCATTAGGTTATAACAGTCAGGAAGGGTTGGCAAAAAATTCCAGCCTCGACCGCTATTCAGCACGATTGAATATGTCGCAGAAAGTAGGAAAATACGGAGAAGTAGGAGCTAACGTAATGTTTACTCAGATGAATCAGGAAATGAACGAAGAACGAGGTTCTTCCATCAATCCATTCCTTGATGTAGCCATGCTCATGAACCCCTCCATGACTATAAGAGACAAAGACGGGAATTATGTAGGAGCTTATCCCGGCACAACATTGAATCCTTTACGGGATATCCTTACCGACTCGCATGACCCGTATGTTTTCTACAGGTTATGCCAGCATCGAACCCCTCAAAGGACTGAAACTAAAAGAAACTTTAAGTTACGACTATACCATTCAGAAGGATTCACGATACTTCAACCCACTGAGTGCCGCCGGCCCTAAAAGCGGAAGCGATGCACAGACTTCCAAAGGATTTATTGAATACGGAAAACTGATTTCTTCCACTTCGCTGAACTATGTACACACGTTCAACTATAAACATCATCTGGATGTACTGGCAGCATACGAAATAGAAAGTTATCAGACAGATAAAGCTTCGGGAGAGCGTTCTCGCCTTCCGTCGAACAGCAATCTGGTAGAACCGGACAATGCTTCTGTATTGAACAGCTTCATTTCGTCTACCCAGGCATACAGAATGCTATCGTATCTCTCTCGTCTGAATTACGATTACGACGACCGTTACTACATTGCCGGAAGTTTCCGTCGGGACGGAAGCTCACGTTTGTCACCCAAAAACCGTTGGGGCAATTTCTGGTCTGTATCCGGTATGTGGCATTTAAGCAACGAATCGTTTATGAAACCAATCAAACACATTCTAAGTGATGTGAAAATCAGAGCTTCTTATGGTGTAAACGGAAATCAACCCGGTTCTTTATACGGATACATGGGATTATACACCTACGGCCAAAGTTATATGGGTGGATTTGGTTCTTATGAATCGTCGCTGGCTAATCCGAATCTGAAATGGGAAAAAAACTACAATCTGAATATCGGACTGGATTTAGCCTTCCTTAGCCGTATTTTCCTGAGCATAGAATATTATAACCGAGATACCAAAGACTTGCTTTACAGTCTTCCTATCAGTGCCACAACCGGATTTACCAATTATCTGAGTAATGTAGGGCAACTGAATAACAAAGGAGTAGAGCTTGAACTGCGTACCATCAACTTTGCAACTCCACATTTCAACTGGAGTACCGTCCTTAATTTAAGCCATAACTCGAACAAGATTATTTCCTTGAACGGCCAATTGGAACAATCTATCGAAGGTACCTGGTTCATACACAAGGTAGGATTGCCATATCACACATTTTATGTGAAAGAGTTTGCCGGTGTAGATCCTCAAAACGGAGATGCACTCTATTACACCAATACTCTGAATAAAGACGGTTCTTACAGCAGAGAAATCACCAACGATATCAGCAAGGCACAGGCTATTCCATACAAGTCTGTGAATCCTAAGATATCGGGTGGTCTGACCAATATATTAAATTATAAGCAACTGGATTTAAGTTTTACACTTACTTATTCACTGGGAGGATATTCGTTCGACAAACTGGGAACTTACATTGAAAACGGAACAACCAACATATACACTTCGAAGTATAATCTTCCTGCTTATGCTATGGACCGTTGGCAGAAACCCGGCGACCAGACAGATGTTCCCCGCTTTGTTTACAACCAGTCTGCAAGCGACAACAATTCCTCACGCTATATCCACAGCACCGACCATTTGCGTCTCAAGAACCTGACTTTAGGATATACTCTACCTCGAGAGTGGACCAGAAAAGTAATGGTAAATAAAGCCCGTTTCTATTTCTCGGGAAGCAACCTGCTGACCTGGGCAAAATGGAAACAATACGATCCGGAAACTCCTGTCAACGGAGAGGTATTCTGTGAGGCACCTCCCATGCGTACTTTTAGCTTTGGTGTACAACTGACTTTCTAAACTCTATATTTTAATACTGAATGTTATGAAAAAATTTTATACTTATATACTCATTCTGATGACTCTCGGAAGTTCCTCTTGCTCCGAGAGTTGGCTCGACTTAGATCCGTCGACTTCTATCCAAACTCCGGAGGCTATCCGGACATTGGAGGATGCACAAAGTGCCTTGAACGGAATTTATCGTCTGGCTTCTGCCCACAGCTACTATGGGGATAACTACCTGTATTATGGAGATTGCAGGGCAGAAGATGTACAGGCCCGCGAAAGCAAAGGAGCCGGACGACGTGTATCTCCTTATTATGAATACAATGTACTGGCAAGTGATAACTTCAACATTACCCTGGTATGGAATCAGGCTTACAAAGTAATACGCCAGACCAATAATCTATTGTATTATATCGAACAGGGAAATGTAAAGACCAGTGATACCCAATCGCTAAACCGTATCAAATCGGAAGCATTGGCCATGCGCGGACTGGCTTTATACGACCTGACACGTCTTTTCGGTATGCCTTACAGTTACGATAACGGCGCTTCGCTTGGAGTACCTATCGAAACGACTATCACCGACCAGACTCATCAGCCAAAGCGGAATACAGTAGCAGAATGTTATAAACAAGTGATTGAAGACCTCAGCAACTCATTGTCCGGATTGAGCACAGAAAAAGCAGACGGATTCTTAAATTACTGGGCCGTACAAGGTCTGCTCTCCAGAGTATATCTGAATAAAGGAGATAACGAATCCGCTTATACAGCTGCTACCGATGTTATTGAAAACAGCAAACAACTTTATCAACTGTACTCGTACGAAGAGTATCCTAATGTATGGGGCAAAGACTTCCAGTCGGAATCATTATTCGAATTTTATTTTTCACTCACAGAACCTTCCGGAGGATCGGGAGGAGAAGGTGCTCCCATGGTGTATGCCAACGAAGCCAAAGTAGACTGGAACAATCTGATACTGACAAAAGCTTATCTGGATTTACTGAACGAAGATCCGAATGACATCCGGCACTGTCTGACACAAGCTTCCGTCATTTCCAACAATGAAGGTCTTCCTGAAGCTGCCCGTTCGGAAAAAGTCTATCTGACTAAATACCCGGGAAAAAGCGGCGACCCAAGAGACAATAACCTCTGTATTGTACGCTTATCCGAAATCTATCTGAATGCAGCAGAAGCAGGTTTCAAGTTGGGTGGAGATAAATCCTCCAAAGGCAGAGAGTATCTTAACGAAATCGTAAGCCGTCGTACCAATCCGGCAAAGACTGTAGAAGCAGCAGAATTTACATTGGAAAGAATCTTGAAAGAACGACGCAAAGAACTGGTAGGAGAGGGGTTGGCTCTTTACGACTATACCCGAAATAAACTGACCATCAAGCGGGAAGGCGGATGGCATCTGAACACAATCAAGGATGCACAAGCCAACAGTATTGCTCCCAACGATTTGCGTCTGGCATTGCCTATTCCACAAACGGAAATAGATGCAAACCCTAATATACAGCAGAATCCACGATAAGATATTGTTGAAAGGTGATGACTGTATAATAAAGTTTTCATTTAGGGCCGGCTTCGGATATGAAGTCGGCTTTTTTTATGCCATACAAGAAAAGAAGTAAATTGCAATCTACTTGTATGCAAAATAAAGAAGAGCAGATAGCTGTAGCGTCATCTGCTGCCATAAGCAACAAAGTGTAATCCGCGCCGTCGGCTGTACGGCCAGCGACGCGGATTACAAAACCAACGACGACGATTGTACATCCGACGTCGTCGATTATAGAAAAAGACAAGTATAACAAACAATTTTTACTGGAGCAGACAAAGGCTTTTACTCCAAAAACATACCTCTTTTTCTTTCTATAAGCAGATTACTTTACATTCTCATCAATCCATACATGAGTAATTTCCACTACATACATTTTATGGAAATTACCATGTCCTTCGCCATACCAGCGATCTATCAGTTCCTTATCGAAAAACAGTTCAGGCTTAATCATATCGGCATACAGCTTTTTACATTCAAAGACAAGACGAGCCTGTTCGAATGTTACATTGCCTTCTTCTGTAATATAAGGTTTCAATCCGGTTGCTGCTACCTTATCCACATTTCTTCCCGACTGAAATCCACAAACCTTGTGAATATCTTTGTGTTCTTCTCCCAAGAAGGACAAAGTCAGCGTATCCTGCTGTTCTATAAATTCATAAGTATAACGCTCCGGACGGATAAAAACAAAAGCTACCGGCTTGTTCCATAACCATCCTGTACCACCCCAGCTTGCTGTCATGGTATTAAACTTCTCTGGTGTTCCGGCTGTAACCAGCATCCACTCTTTTCCTATTGTCTGAAACAGATTATCTGTCAGTTCCGTTGCTTTTATTTCTTTCATATCTTCAGTATTTGTGATAAAAACTAACTTACAAAAGTAAGAAAAATAACGTATCTTTGCCTTGTAAATAGAAAGGTATAATCAAAAAAAGAAAGGACTTGACTGTGGCAAAAGATACTGATGTTGTATTGACTCCTATGATGAAACAATACTTCGACCTGAAAGCCAAGCATCCGGATGCAATCATGTTGTTCCGGTGTGGTGACTTTTACGAAACTTACTCGGAAGATGCAGTGGCAGCTGCCGATATCTTAGGAATCACACTGACTAAACGTGCCAACGGACAAAGCAAAACAGTGGAAATGGCAGGATTTCCACATCATGCACTCGATACATATTTACCCAAACTGATTCGTGCCGGAAGAAGAGTAGCCATCTGCGACCAGCTGGAAGACCCGAAAACCACCAAGAAACTGGTGAAAAGAGGTATTACCGAACTGGTTACACCGGGAGTAGCCATCAGCGACAATGTCTTGTCGTACAAGGAGAACAACTTCCTTGCAGCTGTACACTTCGGGAAAACCGCATGTGGAGTAGCATTTCTTGATATCTCCACCGGAGAGTTCATGACAGCCGAAGGTCCTACTGATTATATAGACAAACTTCTGAATAATTTCGGCCCGAAAGAGGTTTTGTTCGAACGGGGTAAAAAACCAATGTTCGAAGGAAATTTCGGCAACAAATTCTTCACATTCGAACTGGATGACTGGATTTTTACAGAAACTTCCGCCCGCGAAAAACTGTTGAAGCACTTCGAAACCAAGAATCTGAAGGGATTTGGAGTAGAACAGTTGAAAAACGGTATCATCGCTTCGGGAGCAATTCTCCAGTATCTGGATATGACGCAGCATTACCAGATAGGACATATCACTTCACTTTCCAGAATAGAAGAAGATTCTTATGTTCGTCTGGATAAGTTTACAGTACGCAGCCTGGAACTGATTGGAAGTATGAACGAAGGAGGTACGAGCTTGCTCGATGTCATCGACCATACCATCAGTCCTATGGGAGCACGTATGCTGAAACGATGGATTGTATTCCCCCTGAAAGATGTAAAACCTATCAACGAACGGTTGGATGTGGTAGAATATTTCTTCCGCGAACCGGAGTTCAAGGATTTTATTGAAGAAAAAATGCATCTGATAGGCGACTTGGAACGTATCATTTCGAAAGCCGCAGTAGGACGTATTTCTCCACGTGAAGTGGTACAGCTTAAGATTGCACTCCAAGCCATAGAGCCGATAAAAAATGCCTGCCTGAATGCGGATAACGAAAGCCTTCGTCGCATTGGAGAGCATCTGAATCTGTGTACCTCTATCCGCGACCGGATTGCCAAAGAGATAAAGAACGATCCGCCTTTACTGATTAACAAAGGAGGTGTTATTGCAGACGGGGTAGACGAGGAGTTGGACGAATTGCGCCGCATCTCTTATTCCGGAAAGGACTATTTGCTTCAGATACAGCAACGGGAAATAGAGCAGACAGGTATTCCCAGTTTGAAAATAGCGTACAACAATGTATTCGGTTATTACATAGAGGTACGCAACACTCATAAAGACAAGGTTCCTGCAGAATGGATTCGTAAGCAGACTTTGGTGAATGCAGAGCGTTACATTACCCAGGAACTGAAGGAATACGAAGAAAAAATATTAGGAGCGGAAGATAAAATACTAATCCTTGAAAACCGCCTCTATACAGATCTGGTCATGGCATTGGCCGAGTTTGTTCCAGCCATCCAGATTAATGCTAATCAGATAGCACGGTTGGACTGTCTGCTTTCATTTGCCAGTGTGGCAAAAGCTAACAAATATATCCGTCCGGTAGTAGCCGATGACGATATACTGGATATTCATCAGGGAAGACATCCGGTAATCGAGAAGCAATTGCCTTTAGGAGAGAAATACATTGCCAACGATGTATATCTTGATACAGAAGAGCAGCAGATAATCATTATTACGGGTCCGAATATGGCCGGTAAATCGGCTTTACTCCGACAGACGGCTCTGATTACGTTAATGGCACAGATTGGCTGCTTTGTTCCTGCGGAAAGTGCTCACATCGGACTGGTCGACAAAATATTCACCCGTGTAGGGGCCAGCGACAATATCTCGGTGGGAGAGTCTACTTTCATGGTAGAGATGAACGAAGCTGCGGATATTCTCAACAATCTGTCGCCACGTAGTCTGGTGCTTTTCGACGAATTGGGTCGCGGTACCTCTACCTACGATGGTATTTCCATTGCCTGGGCCATCGTAGAGCATATACACGAGCATAAGAAAGCACGTGCCCGTACACTTTTTGCTACTCACTACCACGAGCTGAACGATATGGAGCAAAGTTTCAAGCGTATCAAAAACTACAACGTATCTGTCAAGGAGGTAGACAACAGAGTAATCTTCTTACGTAAGTTGGAAAGAGGAGGTAGCGAGCATTCTTTTGGTATCCATGTAGCCAAAATGGCCGGAATGCCAAAATCGATTGTCAAACGTGCCGATGAAATTCTTCACCAGCTTGAAACAGAGAACCGTCAGGAAGGAATACAGTCAGGCAAGCCGAAAATGGAAGTAAAAAAGACACATTCCGACGGGGTACAGCTTAGCTTCTTCCAATTGGACGACCCGGTACTCTGTCAGATACGCGATGAGATACTCCATTTGGATGTAAATAATCTGACACCACTCGAAGCACTGAATAAACTGAATGATATAAAGAAAATCGTCAAGGGGAAATAATTCTTCCCTTGACGATTTTCTTTTTTCTGACAAGTATTATTTACAATGGTCTTTTTCCACAGAAGGCACTATAAATAAGAAGACCTAATACTTTCACTTATCTGATTAACCCGAAATTAAACACGTAATAAAGAATATTCCTATACAAAAAAGAATCATTGATAAATATTGCTTGAAATGCTTATATAAAAAAAGTCCCCTAAGAAATTCTTAGAGGACTTTTTCAAGCGGTGCGTACGGGACTCGAACCCGTGACCCCATGCGTGACAGGCATGTATTCTAACCAACTGAACTAACGCACCATTAAGTTTTTTGTTTTTATCGTTGCTTTCTCTCTCGATTGCGGTGCAAAGGTAGTGCTTTTTTTTAATCCTGCAAAACTTTCCCAAACTTTTTTCTAAAAAAAATGATGTTTTTTTCTCTCTATCCAATAGAACAAAAATGTAAAAAACATGTAATATACTCATTATAAGCAAGAAATATAAATTCATATCAAAAATTTATTTTTCGGTTTCCAACAATAAAAAATGAAAGAAAAGAGAAATTTATAGCATGAAGTTATCTCACTTTTATAAAAAACGGACTGCTTTCGGTAAAAGCAGTCCGTTTCACTTACCCAATATGTGATATCATCATTTAAATTCGTTTGTATCCGTATACAGCCAAATCTCCTAATTCTTCTTCAATACGGAGTAATTGATTATATTTAGCCATACGGTCTGAACGACTCAACGAACCAGTCTTAATCTGTCCACTATTAGTTGCTACAGCAATATCAGCAATAGTAGCATCTTCAGTTTCTCCAGAACGGTGAGAGGTTACGGTAGTGTATCCATGACGATGTGCCATCTCAATTGCATCAAGTGTCTCGCTTAATGAACCAATCTGATTTACTTTAATCAGAATAGAATTTGCGCATCCGGTAGCAATACCTTTCGACAAGAAATCCACATTTGTCACAAACAAATCATCTCCAACCAACTGACAACGGTTACCGATACGCTCTGTCAACTTCTTCCAACCTTCCCAGTCGTTTTCACTCATACCATCTTCTATAGAATCGATAGGATATTTGTTTATCAACCCTTCCAGATAGTCTATCTGTTCATCGGAAGTACGTTTCTTTCCATGTTCTCCTTCAAAAATAGTATAGTCGTATACTCCATCCTTATAAAATTCAGAAGATGCACAGTCCATACCAATCATCACATCTTTTCCCGGCTCATATCCGGCTGCCTTAATCGCAGAAAGAATGGATTCAAGTGCATCTTCGGTGCCATTCAAAGCAGGAGCAAAACCTCCTTCATCGCCTACAGCTGTACTAAGTCCACGGTCGTGCAATACTTTTTTCAGAGCATGAAAGACCTCAGCTCCCATACGTAAGCCTTCACGGAAAGAAGGAGCACCTACCGGACGAATCATAAATTCCTGAAAGGCAATAGGAGCATCACTATGAGAACCTCCATTGATAATATTCATCATTGGTACCGGCATCACAAATGTATTTACTCCACCTATATAACGATATAAAGGAATATTCAAATAATTGGCAGCAGCTCTTGCAACAGCAAGTGATACACCTAAAATGGCATTGGCACCTAATTTAGACTTTGTTTTGGTACCATCCAGTTCTAACATTTTCTTGTCAATAGCCCGCTGTTCCAATACAGACCATCCTTCCAAAGTAGGAGCAATAATCTTATTCACGTTTTCAACAGCTTTCAACACCCCTTTTCCACCGTAACGATTGGTATCTTTATCGCGAAGTTCCAAGGCTTCATGTTCACCAGTCGATGCACCAGAAGGAACAGAAGCTCTGCCCACAATTCCTGATTCTAACTTCACTTCTACCTCTACAGTTGGATTGCCACGAGAGTCCAAAATCTCACGACCTATAATAGCTTTAATTTTCATATCATTTACATTTAATTTAAACAATCATTTATCGATATTGCAAAGATGATAAGTTCTGACACACAGATCAATACCTTAAAATAGGTATTTTATTCCTCTTCTTTTTATAGAAAAGAAAAGAGCCTGGCTTCAAAAGAGAAACCAGACTCTTCTTATCTGCTCTGAACAAAACAAGAACTGCACTTTCTCTTATTCTATCCAGAAAACCTACCACTTATTAATAGTTATTCTTCTTTACTTCGAAAAATGCCTGAGGATGCAAGCAAGCCGGACAGATTTCAGGAGCTTCAGTACCTTCGTACAAGTATCCACAGTTACGGCACTGCCATACTACTTCAGTATCTTTCTTGAATACTTTTCCTTCTTCAATATTCTTCACGAAAGCCAAATATCTTTCTTCATGACCTTTTTCTGCCACAGCGATTTCGCGATACATTTTTGCAATAGCAGGAAAACCTTCTTCATCTGCAATATCTGCAAATTTCGGATAATCCAAAGACCATTCTTCATTTTCACCAGCAGCTGCTGCTTTCAAGTTTTCAAGAGTAGTGCCAATCACGCCAGCAGGATAGCTTGCAGTAATTTCTACCATTCCTCCTTCAAGCCATTTAAACATACGCTTTGCATGTTCCTTTTCCTGATCTGCTGTTTCAGCAAAAATAGCTGAAATCTGTTCGTAACCTTCTTTCTTTGCTACGCTTGAAAAATATGTATAACGCATTCTTGCCTGTGATTCACCTGCAAACGAAACCATTAAATTCTTTTCAGTTCTTGTTCCTTTAATACTTTTTCCCATAGTCGTAAAGTTTTAGTTATTAATTTTATTTCTTGACACAAAGGTAATACTTTTATTCAAATTTGTAATAATTACAATCTTACATTTAATATACATTAACAAAGGATGTTCTTGTAGTAATATTTAATATTACCTATTGAAGAAAAAACATCTGAAAACCAGTAAAAGTTCTATGTTTTATATACTTTTGCACTAATTTTTATATTTAATAACATTTAAGAAAATCATGAAAGGAATTGAGTTTAACCCCAAGTTATTCTCCACACTTAAGAATTACACAAAGGCAGATTTCAGCACAGACCTCATGGCAGGTATTATTGTGGGAATTGTAGCATTACCATTAGCCATTGCTTTTGGTATTGCCTCAGGAGTAAGTCCGGAGAAAGGAATCATTACTGCTATTGTAGCAGGTTTCATTATTTCATTTTTAGGAGGAAGCAAAGTACAGATTGGAGGTCCTACAGGTGCTTTCATTGTTATCATTTATGGTATCATCCAGCAATACGGAATCGAAGGATTGATGGTAGCCACTATGATGGCAGGAGTTCTCCTTATATTATTAGGAGTATTCAAGCTCGGTACTGTCATCAAATTTATTCCTTATCCTATTATTGTAGGCTTTACCAGCGGTATCGCAGTAACGATTTTCACCACTCAGATTGCCGATATATTTGGTTTAAAATTTGGCGATGAAAAGATACCAGGAGATTTCATCGGAAAATGGATTCTTTATTTCCACCATTTTGATACAGTCAACTGGTGGAATGTAGCAGTCAGTCTGGTTAGTATTATCATCATAGCCATCACTCCAAAATTTTCCAAAAAGATTCCAGGCTCACTGGTAGCCATCATCTTTGTTACACTCGGAGTATACGCTCTGAAAATGTATGGAGGCATTACCTGTATTGATACAATCGGCGATCGTTTTAGTATTAAAGCACAACTACCAGCTGCAGCTATTCCAGCTTTAGACTGGGAAGCAATTAAAAATCTGTTTCCTGTAGCAATCACAATTGCTGTATTAGGAGCCATCGAATCCCTGCTGTCTGCTGCTGTGGCCGATGGAGTCATTGGCGACCGTCACGACTCAAATACAGAACTCATTGCACAAGGAGCAGCTAATATCATTTCACCGATATTCGGAGGAATTCCAGCAACCGGAGCTATCGCACGTACGATGACCAATATCAACAACGGAGGCCGTTCTCCTATTGCCGGTATTGTACATGCTGTTGTATTACTACTTATTCTGTTGTTCCTTATGCCACTGGCACAATATATTCCTATGGCATGTCTGGCAGGAGTACTGGTGATTGTTTCTTATAACATGAGTGGCTGGAGAGTGTTTAAAGGACTGTTGAAAAACCCAAAATCGGATGTCACTGTCCTGTTGATTACTTTCTTCCTGACCGTAATCTTCGATTTGACAGTCGCTATTGAAGTAGGATTGGTTATTGCCTGCGTACTGTTTATGAAGCGTGTAATGGAAACCACTCAAATTTCTGTTATCACCGACGAAATAGATCCGAACAAAGAATCTGATTTAAAAGTAAGCGAAGAACATCTGATTATCCCGAAAGGAGTAGAAGTATACGAAATAAACGGTCCTTACTTCTTTGGTATTGCTACCAAGTTTGAGGAAATTATGGCACGCTTGGGAGACCGTCCTACCATCCGTATCATCCGTATGCGAAAAGTTCCTTTTATCGATTCTACCGGAATCCATAACCTGACTACCCTGTGTAAAATGTCACAGAAGGAAAATATTCACATCATTCTGTCGGGAGTAAACGACAATGTACACAAGGTATTGGAAAAATCCGGCTTCTACGAACTGCTGGGTCAAGAAAACATTTGCAGTAACATCAACGAAGCGCTGGAAGTAGCGAATAAAGAAATAGCCGAACTATCACGGTAGTACGGCTACCTCTTATTTATTTAATAACCCTTAATGAATAATATCCATTTATTAAAACATGTTACAAAACATACTTTTCTTGTAGATTTATTTGCAGAATATCAGAAAAGCCGTACCTTTGCATCGTGTTTTTCATAGTATTAGATTTAAGGTTAACAAAGGTTGGAGTACAGCGGTACTCCTTTTTTTATGCCTATACCTTTGATACTATATTTCAAACAGTAACACACTATACTTACCGAATACAAAAAAGCTATCCCAAATTTTACTTTGAGATAGCTCATCTATCAGATTTTCTTGTTGAAATCTTTATCAGAAACCGATTTTATCTTCTTCCTTTAATAAGAAGCAGTAGCATAAAGTCCGGCTTCCTGCAACAAAGACACAATACGGTCTAACTCTTCATGAGTCGCTTTTTGCAGTAGCTGATCGGGAGTTTCCCTGTCTATCGTATAAATCATTACCTGACGAGGAGCAATCTCCTTTACCACCTTTATCCATTCCATTACAAAATCATCCGTTGTATTGTCTACGCTCCTTCCGTCCTCTGTCGTCCCTTTCATAAACATAGTCTGTACAATCAGATTTCCCTTGAATGCCTTCATTCCTTCAATAATACGCTTTACATCGTAATGACCAGTAGGACGGTCTACCATACGGATATACTCTTCGTTGGCAGTATCAAGTTTTAGAATATTATTGTCCACCTTATTCAATGCCGCAAACACTTCCGGTTTATGAATAAATGTAGAATTACTCAACACACTTACTTTTGCATCTGGAAAATATTTATTACGCAACTCCAATGTATCTTCTATAATCTCCGGAAAATGAGGATGCGCGGTAGGTTCTCCATTTCCTGCAAATGTCAATACATTAGGAATAACTCCTTCTTCCTGCATCTTTTTCAAACGGCTTTCCAATGCTTCACGCACCTCTTCCCGTGTAGGAAGCTTACGCGTAGGACGATGATCTTTATTATATCCGCATTCACAATAAATGCAGTCGAATGTACAAAACTTCCCATCTGAAGGAAGCAGATTTATACCCAATGATATACCTAATCTGCGACTATGTATCGGCCCGAAAATGGGAGAGGGATAAATTACTGTTGCCATAATTTACTAAGTTGATTTATTCACAAAATACAATGGAAAAGTCGGACAAACCATGAATTACAGTCTACGCCTCGACTATCCTTGCCTTTTCCGAACAAAGATAGTGAATAAATCTCCACAGTATTCAGAACACCCACAAAAAGAGCCCACCTCAGAATAAACCTGAAAAGACCTTTGTTTTTTATTTTATCTTAAGCTATTACAAAATTACAAGGACGACATTCATCATCATATGTATCCATAATTCTATTCACTGGTTCCAATCAACGACGTCGGCTGCATAATCGCCCACGTAGAATATACAGCCAACAACGCCAACTCTATATTCAACACCGTCGATTATAGTATCCGACATTTATCATCATCTGTTTATTCCTGCCACATTATCTTTCTGTTGAAAAAAGACAATTTCCAATTTAGTTTCTATTTCTATTCGGATTTGAATAAAAGTATAATTTATACTGCATCTTTAGAGTATTACGAATATTTCTGATGCAGGAAATATCCTACCTCTCCACAAATTTCTTTTCTAATATATCAGAAAGTACATCCCTATATTTATCAGAATTTTACCCGAAGCTGAAACTGCAAATCCGCTTTATTATTCCCCATAATTTCTTCCGGTCCTGAACTAATCCGATTACGGTCTGCATAATGCGTCCATCCCCATTTGCCCTGTATCATTAACCAATTATTACAGTCATATCGTAAATTCACAGCCAGACGAGTACCTTTTCCATAAAACGAATTCATGGAAAAAGCATACAACAATCCGGGCTCATACATATAAATACGAGAGTTATAGTCATCTGTACGAAACCATGCCCCACTGACCGATGCCCGAAACGGAAAACCGGTAAATCCAACTTTCGCACTTCCCCCTATCATCAGTCCGTTGGAATACTCTCTTTTATAATAAGAAGTACGGATATATTCGGCCATGGTTTTAAACACGGTCTGTTCATTGAGTGAATAAGACAGTTGATAATGCAAACGATGACGCATATAAGGCAATACAAACTTTGTTTTTTGAGAAGAAGTATAGTTTTGAGCCTTATTTTTATAACTATACTTTATTAACATTGACAGTGAATTAATCGGTGAATAGCTTATCTGTATCCTTTCTTCTATTCCCATTGTTTTTTTCTTATCTACCCGATAACGATAATGGGGAAAATAAAAGAAATCAGTATAATACAAGAGCCTTATCTTATTTAATAACTTAGTTTCCAAACCAATATAAATACCAGCTTCATTCTGCATACGAGAATTCTCTCCAAAAGCATTAGCATATAAAGCCTGATAACGTTTGTCATAATACCTGTTCATAAGTAGAAGAGTAGTATTGACAGTCGGTGAATAACTCAATATATTAATTGTAGCAATCTTTCCCTGCCTGTCTACTGCCGTTTCTCCCGAAAAGACCATCCGACGGAAAAAGAATTTATAGTTGACTCCTGCATTAAAGAAATCTTTTCCACGAGGATAGTACCGGTTGTATTTACGATAATCGGGATTCAACACCTTATCAAATATATTATAAACAGCTGTTAATCCAAATTCAACATGCTTTCCATTATAAGATAAGTTACTGCCAGCCAAATGATTACTTACAGTATTCATCTTTTCTACATCCTTCCTCAACCGATGATATCCATCGGTTTTCAACGAGGTTATAAACATGTTTTCCACATTTGCATCTTGCTTTCTAAAGGAATAAAAAGCCGAAATATTCCATCTTTCAGACAAACGATAAGTAGCTCCAGCCCCTTGAAGATAATTATATTCACCTACAGAAGTATATTTGGATAATCCCCTTCCCATCCGGTTCATTGTATAAAGAGAAGCAGACTTTCCCATACTAAATGCCTGGTTAATTACCAGTCCATATCCAAAGCTGACACGATAGTGTCCCAATGCTATCGCTTTCCACCTTTTCACATCTTGTAAAAACAGATAACCTGAATAAAAATCATAGCCTTTCTTATTAAACAAGCGAAAGAAAGGTTCTCCGGCATCTTTCTCAGCCGTCAGTCCGGCAAACAATTGCTGACGATACCGGAAGCGGTAACGAATATTGGTGTATATTGGATCTCCATAATACTTTTTATTAGGTGACTTTTCCAAAATCTCCGGATCATAATCAGCATATCCTGCTTTTTTATTCAACGGAATATCCACACGTGTGAATAACTCCTGTTTATTATATTTCCAGATATTCCTCCAACGTAATTTACTCTTCTCATCTTCCGCTTCACCTACATATACACATTGTTCCAACAAGCGCCTTGTTTGCCAGTCCATGCCTTCTATACCCAACAATTCTTTTTTACTCACCATCGGGCCATATTTATAAAGATAATACAAGATGTTTTCAATTAACTTATCAGACAAGAAAGGCAATTGCTCCAATTGCTCTTTGGTAATTGTATTGATATTGAACGGATGTTCTATTAATTCAGACATTTCTTCGTAGCGTTCCTGCCAGTAAACTATATCTTGTTCATCGGCAACCTGCTCCTCCCATTCTACCCACGTTTGTGCAGAGATATTCACTCCTGTATAACTAATTAATACACAAACAATAAAATACTTTATCCACATTGTTATTTACAAGTTTTTCACAGCTATATTCATTCTATATATCGAATAAATCTGTATTTTTGCGTATATGAAACATCGTATTTACATACTTCTGTTTCTGCTTCTTGCTTGTATCTTAAAAACCAGCGCACAGCAGAATATACGGCAATCCGAAAAAGGGTATATGCTTCCTGTCTGTGTATATCAAGGAGATACAATACCTTATATAACGCTAAGAAATGTGTATGTATACCCCAGAATAAAGTTTAAAAGCAAAAAACAGGAAAGATATTACTGGAAACTGGTACGCGATGTAAAGAAAACGCTTCCTCTTGCAAAAGAAATAAGACGGGCAGTAATGGAAACTTACGAATATATGGAAACTCTTCCAGATACAAAATCACGTGAACGCCATATGAAAGCTGTAGAAAAAGGATTAAAAGAGCAATATACGGCACGCATGAAGAAACTGACTTTTTCACAAGGCAAACTACTCATCAAACTGGTCAACCGAGAATGCAATCAATCCTCTTACCAATTGGTTAAAGCTTTTATGGGACCATTCAAAGCTGGATTCTACCAGACTTTCGCAGCACTCTTCGGAGCAAGCCTGAAAAAAGAATATCATCCGGAAGACGATGATAAGTTAATAGAAAGAATAGCTGTCCTTGTAGAAAACGGACAGCTATAATATATTGCAAAACAATAAATTAACAAGTTATTAATAGGTTATAAACAAGTTTGTTTAAGCTGTATCAACTTGTTGGCAAACTCCCACAGCACAATTCCCGTAGTAACTGATACATTCAATGAATGTTTGGTTCCATATTGAGGTATCTCGATACAGCTGTCACACATATCCACTACTTCCTGCTGTACACCTTTCACCTCATTACCCATTACGATAGCATATTTTTTTCCAGGTTCTAATACCAGTTTATCCAACATTGTACTACCGGCACACTGTTCAATAGCCAATACAGTATACCCTTCTTCATGAAGTTCATTCACAGCATCTTGCGTACGTTTGCAATACTTCCAATCTACCGTATATTCAGCTCCAAGTGCTGTTTTATGCATTTCCGGATGAGGAGGAACAGCAGTAATACCACATAAATATATCTTATTGACCAAGAAAGCATCAGAAGTACGGAATACAGCTCCAATATTGTGTAAACTACGTATTTCATCCAATACTACTACCAATGGAAGTTTTTCCGCTTCCTTAAATTCTTCTACCGTCAGACGGTTCATTTCTGTTACTTTCAGCTTTCTTAATTCAGACATACATGTATTATGGTTATTTATTTTCCACAAAGATAGAAACTATCTTCATAACCTTGTTAAAAACGGTTGAAAAGGTGTATAAAACCAATTCAAATAAAATCATAAAAACTTCTTGCATACTTAAAAGAAGCAATTATAGAATACAAGAAACGAACAAACCAAAAAACTTAATAAAAAGTTTCATTATCAGTTTAAACATATTTTTTATACAAAAATAAGCAGTTAACAAAGGGAAAGTTTTTAACTTTGCATTCTATCAACAAATTGTTAATAGAATAAGTAAGTCAGCTATTATCAATAAATAAGCCTGTTGATTTGCTGATAATAGGATAAACCCAAATATTCATAATTCAAAAAACAAAGAAAATAGCCTTATTTTTAATAACACTATTAACGGGCTATTATTAGCATCATAAATTCCTTTTTAAAAGAAGAAAAAATATAATCTTATTATGAATAAAGAAGAATGGTTGAAAAGAGGGTATGTCACTGAACCGATACCTCAGTCGGTAGATCTGAAAGCGGAAATAAAGAAACTGTGTAAAGAAAAGAATGCCGTCATCTTGGGACACTTCTACCAATCTGACGAAATTCAGGAGATAGCCGATTTTATAGGAGATAGTCTGGCATTGGCACAATGGGCTGCTAAAACAGACGCAGACATTATAGTAATGTGTGGTGTTTATTTTATGGGTGAAACGGCCAAAATATTGTGCCCGGATAAAAAAGTGCTGATACCTGATTTAAACACCGGATGTTCGTTGGCCGACAGTTGTCCTGCTGAAGAGTTTACAAAGTTTGTTAATGCTCATCCGGGACATACGGTAGTTTCTTATGTAAATACCAGTGCAGCAGTAAAAGCAGTAACTGATGTGGTAGTCACTTCTACAAATGCTAAACAGATTGTAGAAAGTCTTCCAAAAGATGAAAAGATTATCTTTGGTCCAGACCGTAATCTGGGAAATTACATCAACTCTATTACAGGTCGAAATATGCTGCTTTGGAACGGAGCCTGTCATGTACACGAAAAGTTCTCTATAGAAAAGATTATAGAATTGAAAAAGCAATATCCGGAAGCACAAATATTGGTTCATCCCGAATGTAAAGGAGCATTGGCTAAAATGGCTGATAAGGTAGGATCTACAGCCGGATTGTTGAAGTTTGCAATGGCAAGCGATAAAAAAGACTTTATCGTAGCTACTGAAAGTGGTATTTTATACGAAATGAGAAAACAGTGTCCGGAAAAGAATTTTATTCCGGCTCCTCCAGAAGACAGTACTTGTGCTTGCAATGAGTGTAATTTTATGCGCTTGAATACATTGGAAAAACTGTATAATACCTTAAAATATGAATGGCCGGAAGTACAAGTAGAAAAAGCAGTTGCAGAGAAGGCTATTCTTCCTATTCAAAGAATGTTGGATATTTCTAAAAAGTTAGGTTTGTAAATTTTTTATACTGTATTTATATTACAATATGGTTTTATGATGTGTATACATTGTAAAACCATATTTTTTTATAGATATATATTGACGTTATATAATAGGTTTTATACTTTATATATTGTACACAAATATAAGTAATCTAGTTACAGAAAGATGGTAGAGTATTTATATTAATTTAAAGCATAATTGTTATATAAATAATAAATAAAGTATTATTTATCTCTATAAATCTGTATTTTGTAAGAAAAATATAGAATATGATTATTGTTTTATATAATAAGAAGAATCCATCCTATTGTTAAAAAGAAAATTAAACAGAGATAAAAGGCTTTTTAAATTTGTTTAGTCTATTATTTTTAATTTACTTTGCAAAAATAAAATACAATATAAAAAAGGTAAAATGACCTTAGAATAAAACTTATGAAAACTTAAATTGACTCTATACCTTATATCTATTTCTTCATTAAAAGAAATTATATTTTAGAAATATAATCATTAATATCAACATTCAAATTAACCTTATCTTATGAAACGAAGTAAGTATTCGCAATTACTATTGTTTTTGCTAATGGTTCCGGGAGGCATGTCATTTGCTTCTTCTCATGGAGCATCGGAATCAAATGGTTTTTCCATGCTTCAGCAGTCTGTAACCCTTAATTCCGCAACACTATTATAAAATATTTTTTTTAAGTACCTGAGCAACAAA
>OGNM01000099.1_pt1 | contig 64994 bp, 73 predicted proteins | sample 1573441 | NCBI WGS metagenome assembly OGNM01 (sample SAMEA2581915, study PRJEB24529) | metagenome | biome: Human gut stool | place: China | collected 2011
TTTGTTGCTCAGGCACTTATAAATAATGTTAAACTATAGTGTTGCGGAATTAAGGCAAATTAAACAGACGGTATTTTGGAGACAAACTCTTTGACAGACTAGTAATTGCGAATATAACAGGTGCATAAACGGATAATCAGAATCTTTAAACATCCTAATTAACTACCTGCGGATTTTAGGGTAGATAATATTGTCCTGTATTATATCCTATAATTCCCATTATAGAATTAACAGTTTTACCTTCTAACTCGGTAAGTTTTGCCGCAACAGCCTTATTTGCAATAGCACGCTCCGACTGTGCATCGATGGCCTGATCCACATTGGTAATAAACTCTCCCCTGTCTGTCCAGGCATTGGTCACCCACTCATAGAGATGACGAGGATTGCCCACAAAAGCATAGCTGCCATTGCCAGCTGTAGGGTATGCGGCCTGAAGCTGGGAGAGCTCTCCATACGAGCCCTTGAATTTTCCGCCATCGGAAGAAGAGAGGTATCTAATCTGAAAGACCTTGTAAGTCGTCTCAGTGTCTGTTATGATATTAACATTCAATGCATACTTTTCTGCAGATCCGGAAACAACCTGAAGATTGTATTCTTCATGCGATGTTTTGAGATAACCCTGCATTTTCACCCGGCCATCATCAGTTACTTTAGCCAGAACTACGGACCTGGAAGGAGTTGTAGGCAACTCTCTGCCATCCGTGCTGCCCAGATCTACTATAGCGAAATCTATAGAAGGAGGGATAATGTTATCTACTGACTTTGTCGAAGTAGTAGCATTGACTGTTTCGGAGAATCCCTCGATGGTCTGAGTCTCCAAAGAGGCCATCAGGTCTTCGATACCCAAGTTCCGCTTTACCTGTCCCTGTTCTTCTTCAGACAGATCCTGCTGTGTCTTAAATAATCCCTCATTCGTAGCCTTATCCGCAGCAGCATTGGCAGCAGCTGCAGCAGCTTCTGCAGCCGCCCCTTGTTTAATCGCTTCTTCCACGATATCACCAGACTGCGCCACAATATCTGCCTGCCTTTTTGCTTCGTCGGCCGCAGTTTCAGCCTGTAATACCGCTTCTGCAATATCCGCGATATCCATCGACTCCATTTTATCCAAGGACGACAAAAGGAAATTACCAATCCGTAATGCCGTATTCTGCTTGTTCGCCTTTTCATCACGAATCTGTATAGCCAGTTTTCTGAGTTCTTCGAATGTTTTTGTTGCCATAATTTTAAGTTTTTCACGAAATAAACTTACCGAGTTAGAAGGTAAAAAGACAAAGTTTTATTTATGAGAACCATACAAACGTGAACGAAGAGTCGTGCTACGTTTATGATTTGCTTCTTCAATCTTATCCACCAACAAACCACAGAACTCTTCTCCATACATATATGCCATCTGCTCTTTAAGCACCATGACTGATGCGAAATAAGGACGCGAAAACCATTCACGGGGTTTGCGTGGATTACCTGAAGTATAATACCCTCCCGGCTTCGGTCCCACCTTACGAGGTACATCAAGCCGATGTTCTGCACGATATGCCGGATCCAGAATCTTCAAGTCTCCCCCATTCCCCTTCGTATACCCCTTACCGACACCCATATCCTGGAAGATACCATACTCAAGGAATTTGTGCTGAATCGTGGCCACATCATTAGAAGAGGTTATCACATTCTCATTAATCTGCTGATGGAGCGAATAGGTATGCACTACCCTGAGGCGCTCTATCTTCTCTCTCCAGATTGTAATCATGGTGTCTGCCCATGCTTCCTGGTACTTTTTACGATCCTCTGCAGAAGCCTTCGATCTGTTCGGATCTATCCTATTCGTCTTCCCACTGCGAGCCATCATAACACAAATCTGTCGGTTCTGTCATTTCTGCCATAAAGTATAAACCTGTGCAGCCGGAAAGAAAATACTCACCAAGCTCACGGGAGTAGATTCGTGACACATTAAGGAAAGAAAGATCCAAATCCTCATAGATGTATTTGTCACGAATCATGCGCGTATGGAATTGCCGGAATAGCTGTCTACAGATATCCAACTTCTCCTTACGGTCAGACATATCATCAAAGCGGTACCGTATCAGCAGGAATACCGTGAAAGTACGTTTACGGAACCAGCCACCCCCTATCTGCTCTGTGGCCGCATCGTTGGTATCATCGATACAGACAAAGGCCGACTGGCGACGGAAGTTCTCAAGCACATCCTGCAGTGAATTTATACCGCTGCAGGAACACGGAAAGAAAGCATTGGCTTTGGCCAGCTTGTTCTTTTGAGCCAGATTGGTAAAATACGTATGCCCATCAAAGAATTTACTTGTATCCATTTTTCTGTTTTGATTTGAGTAATTGAATATCATGTGCCTTGGCATCAAGTTCAGTCAAAGCCCGCCAACAATCCATCTGCAGCACCTCTTTTTCTTTTGTCACATCACCACCGGTCAAGGCACGAATCTGCGCGTTCATCACACTCATCAGGTCAGGTACGGTCGGTTCTTCTTCAACATTCCGCTGTAATGGCTGGAAGAAATGAGGGAAAAGAGAAGCGAAATACAACTTTATACTGCCCCACCATAAAAACACAGACAACAGTTCATATTCTTTGGGATGCAAAAAGAAGGATTTGAAAGCAGCTGTAATACCGGACTTCTTTTTATAAAGGAAACTATACAAAGCCTTGAGATGCGATATATCCTGTGAAAACAGATAGCCCTGATAATGATTCTCACAGCACAAATACTCCTCGAAACTAAGTCCATGAACCAACGCATCGATAGCATATCTGCCAGCTATCCAGTCCAACCGAACAGGATAGCTGTTGGGCGCAGATATATAATCCAGCTGGCGGAGAAAGCTGCAGATCTGCCAGTCATGTATGACTAATCTCAACCGTTTCCGCCAACCGATACGATACGTGCACAACCAGCCTTGTTTGAGTTTCTTCTTTATCCGAATACCTGTAAAGCGTATGAAGATATAGGTCTTGGCTTTAGCAGGAGGAAAGAGCGTAATGGCCAAGAATACATACCTCAACTGTTCCTGATTGAGCTGTCGCCACGATGTCGGGAACCGGAAATCGAGAATCCTATCCCCAAAAGTATGTGGAATCGTCTTTTTCATTCTGATATGTCTGGAAATGTTTAGCTTTATACGCAACCGAATCTTTATAGCTTGAGAAAGCATCAAGCTGAGATTCGGCATAATTCTCGATACGCTCAAGCATATTCTTTGCGGCCGAATAATTCTTCACAATACAAAAACCTATGAACTTGGACATATAGTCTACCATAGCAGTTTCTTCTTTAGTGAATGCATTATGACGAGCCTGCTCAAGCAAATGCTCAAAGAACTCAGCCGACACATGCTGCATGATCTTTTCTTCTGCCTGATACATCTTTGTCCGAAGCTCAATCAGTTTTGACCGATGGGCATCCGGAAAATCGGCATATAACTTCAGTTGCCTAGCCGTGTAAATCAGATTTGGAATATTGATACGAGCCAGCGCTGTATCAGCCCAATCTGTACCGACCAATAATTCAAGGCATCTGTCATAACTATCTTCATAAGCATTGGTTACCTGCTGCAGCAAATTTTTAACTCTATCGGCAGAAGCCGGAGCCAAGTTCTGGTTAGACACCACCCCAAAACCTGTGGGTGTCAGCACCAAGTCAAGCTGCGGAATCTGTTCGGCATACGTGCGAAGGCAAATAAGCTTCATCACACACTGCTCCAATCCAGGAACAGCCTCCAAGTTATCTGCCATCGCACCAAGCAACTCATTGCGAAGCTGTAGCCCGACCTCTTCGAGATGCGGGGAAATCATATCAAAGACTTCGGAAGTTGAATTTGTAGCCGAAGATATGATCTTTTCGAATTGTTCTTTAGTTATCGTCATCATTCTGTGATATATGAGAGGTTGTTGTTTTAGCATCAGTATTCTGGTCGAGCGTGGTAAGCAATACCATCGGAACATCCGGATAAACCTTTTCACTCCATCCGTTGTATTCAATCACGATATTATGGGGAATATTCATCAGGTCGTGAAAAGGAATCTCCAATGCCTGCTTGAGCGTAAATAACTCCCGCTTATCCGATCCGGAGTTATTACTCTGACTTTTGCCAGGAGTGGCACCAACCAGATTCGGATGGATATTGTCGCCATAACAAGTGATATTGCTGGCCTCCTGGATGTCTTCACTCCAATCACCACCTTCTTTGCCGGCCTCAATGACATTGATACGTACCATCTTGACCTCTCGCCCGTTCGGGTCAATGTAATACCCCGTAATCCAGACTTTTCCGGAGTTCTCAATACTGGAAACAAAGTTCTTGATATTCTCCTTTTCCTTCTTGATACGCTCGAGTTTCAGCAACGGGTCGGTGATACGTTCTTCCGTGCAGATGTTACTCCAATAGTCCTTATGCACCTCTACCTGATACTTTACACTGGCATGATTGCGCAACTTGGCTTTTTTACCCTTGCCGATTAGCCGCTTGATGTCGTACCAATCTCCCCGGAAGATACTGGTGTAATACGGTATCGGATAATACTGGAAGCCGGGAGTCGGGAAGCGAACCAGAACGGCAAACTTTCGTTCAGAAGTTCTCACTTTCGTCAAGCCGTCACGCCCTGGTTCACGCCCCATCAAGACCATCAGTTCACCCATCGGGTCGCGCGGATCAAGCAAGCGTATCACTTCGTAATCACTTGGAGCGAGTGAAGTATTGCTGCGATAATTGGCATAAATCACATGGTTAATCTTGCCGTTTCGGGCTTTCTCGAAACGACAATAGCACGCTTCTTTATGCACAAGGCGATTAATGTTCCTGCCATCCTGTGACAAGATGATGACCGATACACAGAAGAAGAAATACTTCATATCAGTAGCCTGCTCGAGCTGGAATGTCGGGAGGTTATTTCGCCGCATCCATTTTTTGATATCCGGATGTGTAGTAGGCTTCTCTGTATCCACATCCATATACTTCAGACCGGCTCCATAGCACGTAATCACATTAAACAGCTTGTTCTGGCTCATTACCTCGTCTACTCCAATCATTTTGATAATCTCGAACGGCAACTGGTTGTCTGTACCAAAGTTGACATACGACATTCCGTTACGCCCAGGAACAGGAGTCGTCTGGATATCTGCATCTTCATCAAAGACCAGCGAACTATCAGTCACCGTACTCATCTCTGTTGCTACATTGGATACCTCGATGTCGTATATCTCACCAGGCATGAAGCCGTCGTCATATTGTAGTCTTGTCTTATCCATACTTGTTTTTTAGAGGTATATAGTCATGTTGTTAATCTCGAATAGCGATATATCCCGAAAGGAACGTATCAGTCCTGAAGCCGGCAGGCGAACACGATGAATGCCTTTTCGCCAGTGCGAACCGACACAGACAGCACCACGATATTCAAGGACATCGCCTGTACTGAGCTTCCATAGTTTCAGGTTACAAGGTTGTCCGGACTCAAGTAACCGCAAAGCATCTTTGATATGTATTACGTTCATGGCAGATTAATTATAAGTATCATCAAATGTATCATCAAAAATAGCAGGAAGCAGCCGGAGACGCTGCTGGCACCGAGAAGCCAAAACATAAGTGATAGTAAAAGAAAACATTCCATCGAGCGCATCATCACGTTTCGTTTCGCTCTCTAAAACAGTTATCGGTATATCCCCGTATTCGTCTATCAACCAAACCTCTGTTGCTCTGGCTATATCATCTACCAAGGCAAACATAGACTCGGGCACATAACCAGTGTTGAGTGTATGCTTACGCTGCTCATCTACATAATAGGTTTTATACTGTCCGGAAAAATAAGATGCATTTCGTGTCAACTCCGGTTCAACAGACTCTCCGCCTGCAAAAGAGATTGTTTCTGCAACCCCAAAAGAATTCCGGAACTTTACACCAATGAAATCCGGCTGCTCCTGATTCACAAGAAAAGTCTGCTGTCGGGTACCGGCTGTAATGGTGTAACGAAGCAGCTGATATCCGGGTTGAGTAAAACGAGAGGGCGAAGCATCAATCGCACGAATACCATAGTCTTTCACAGAATCCAGCTCATAAGTGAAATAGAGAAGCTGATTCTGCTCATCTACAAAAACACATTCGGCAGTTACCCCAATCGATGTTTCTCCAGAATTCAAAGCCCCTGTGGTAAGGTATAGTATCTCTGATCTCCCCAATGCTGTCACTTTATTACGGCCTGCCAAAGTTGAAAGAAAGTAATTCATCACAAACTCATTCGCAGTACATGGAACATACGGTCTGCATAACAACACTGTAAAGGTTTTGGAAAGCGTTTCTTCTTCTGAAGCTGAGAGCGTATAGCTGAACGACAACAACGGTTCAGCGAGAAGGTACGGTTCCATCAGCGAAAACAAGTCAAGAATACGAATCAGATTCTTCGCATCCGGAGTATAAGTTTCTTGCAGAATGACAGTATCACCCTGCTCGAGAAGCAAGGTTACCGGCCGGTCTGCACTTATCAGGAAATTATCCAGTTGTGAAGACAAAGCAAAGTCGGGTATATCTTGTGGAATAGAAAGCATAATTCTTTGTTTTTCTCAAAGGTATGCCACAGTAGAAAAGGGTAAAAAGACAAAAGGCGTAGCGTCTTCCCGACGCCACGCCCCTGCAAAATGTAATAAAAATATGATGCTATGCCTATTTACGCAACATGATCCATGAAGGCCGCCCTTCAGGAGAAATAGCCAAGTCGTAGCCTAAATCAACCATTGTCTCGGCTATCTCATTAATCGTAATATCGGCCATTTCGGACAACTCATCCTGAATCTGTTGAGAAGTCTTATAAATCACATCATCTGTTACCTTATCGGCAGGAAGATATTCCTGGAAGTAACGATAAAGGATATACTTGTTGAATCGAACTTTATTATCTTCCATGATTTGTCTCCTTTCTATCATTCAATGCGGTTTGAATCAATTCACTGAGCTGCTCCATCTCCGAACGTGTACAACAGAATTTCTCACTCCCATACATGAGAATAGTGTATTGTTCAAACAGAACTTTATCATCCTCGTATGCCTGATATTTGTCGACGCGAAAAGTTGCGGGTTGTGGCGTGTAATCGGTCATCGCAAACCTCCTTTCTTGCAAAGCAACAATGAGTACACAAACCAGCCCAAACAAAGGACAGCAGCCAGCCAGTGAAGGAATACGGAACAAGTGAGAATAGAAAACGAAGTCATGGCCTGAACCATAAGCAGAGCCTGACGGTTAGATACTTTCTCTTCCAAGATAGTGGAAAAGAGACTGTTTTCACGGTGAAGCCACAACATAATGGGGCTTTCTTTTGCCTGGCTTACAGGCAATGCAATTTGATTTTTCATTTTTGTACAGCAGTTTAAAATGAAACAATATGTTGGTTAAAGAACGGAGAGGAAACAAAAAAGTTCCGCTCCCCGCTGCTGTACACCTGAATCAGGCCGTGGGTCCATTAAGACTCCACACGGGACGGAACTATAAGATATAATAGGCTAGCCTTGGACATAAAAAATGCCCGCAGCAAAGTTATTTGGCGAGCCATCTCGCCTGATTCAAATGTACAGCATTGCAAATATGTGGATTTATTTTGGAATGGCAAAAGAAAAAGCGGAAACTTTTTGGGTTTCCGCTATAAGTTGAAATCTAAAATAGTGCTGAAACTAAAGAAGTCCCTAATTTACTATCTTTATCCATAACAAGAATATCTCTATCCGATGTTTCTACAATATATTTTTTATTAGTCACATTTATTAATGTTCCAAATTGGAATATATCTCCATCAGGACTAAACATGACTTCATCACCTATAGAAATTTTCTCATTATTAATTATATGAGTTTCTTCTATTTTATTGTTACCTCTAGCTTTTAAATCACTTATTGCATTTAAAATAATGCTAGTATCTACTGACAAATTTTGTTGTTTTGGTATTTCGGCCTTATTAAAAGACAACAAGCTAATCAATGAATTCACATCATTAGAATCTGCTTTCTCAGTTTCTTCCAATGCTTTTTGTATATCAGCACGCCCTTTTTCAACTTCATCAATTCTTAGACTCTCACTATAAGATAGAGTTCGGATGCTTGAAATATCAAAAGGCATTACCGTCTTCTTATCTTTAATCAGCACAGTTTTCATATTGAAAGCTTGTCTAAAACCTAACTCATAGAATACATTTGCATTACGAGAGCTGATATCACATATAGCCATATCGTATTTCACCGCTTTTTGCAAAATATCTACTATAATCATATTGGTTTTAGACGTGTCATCAGCTCGGTCTACTTTATATCCAGCCGCCTCACATGCTGGTTTTATAAGGTATTCATATACCCGGCCAAAATGCCCCTTTTCGTAGCCATCGACATCACTGATAGGCATTATGACAAAACAGGTCTTTTGAGGCTTTTCTCCTTCAACTCTATTTTCCATAGCTTAGAGTATTTTTTTTGATTGAAAAGCTTTCTCCGCATCAAATACCAGGCCAACCTCTTTCATCATCCCATTATATTTAGCCATAGCTCCCTTTAAAGCTTCCGGACTAACTGTAAGAGTATTCTGTACAGCAGTGTCTGCGAGAATCATCTCAATTAAAACCTGTTTAGCTTTTTCTTTTTCTCCTAATCCCATATAAAGTGAAAATGCCGATGTAGGAGTAGCACCATCACGAGAAAGTCTTTTTTTAATTGCACCTACATTAGAGCATAATACAAAAAAGCAAATCAAGGTAACAACCTCAAGAATCGCAGTTAAATAAATTGCAGTTTCAAAATCCATAGTTTATCGCTTTATTTAATGTCAAAATTATAATCGTAGAACATACATTAATTCGCCAAGTTTATTTTGGAAAGTTCTATAAACTCCTTCGTTTCATAATTGATGTAATATCCATTGTCCGTGATACCAGCATAGGCTTTATTACCACCATCAGAAAGGAATATTTGCACCGCTTTACCTGTTATTTGTAGTTCATCAACCATCTTCATAATTTGAACAGGTGTCATTTTTTCACTTGTAGATACAAATATACCAGAAGGGCGTCTTTGAATGATTAAAGCTTTAATACCATCAACTACACAATCTGAAAGTTTCTTTTCAACTTCCTTGGTAACTCTTTTAGGACTAAGCAAAGGTTCCTTTGTACGTATAGCCATACCAGTAATCGTTATATAATATAAATTATTTACATAGGAACTCATAATCTTAAGATTTATAAGGCCATTAGCTTCTTTTTTAAGTAGCTCTTCAGCAATATTATCGAAAGCCTTGTCCATATTTAAAACGTATCTTCCCAAATCATCTATACCGCTCAAGGTTGTAGAAACAACACTTCCAATGGGTGTATAATCGAAGTTCACACTATTAGCTTCAGTCACAAATATACCCTTATCTGTCAAAGAGGAATAATCCTTAATCTCAGTCACTGTCATTTGCTCCAATGGAAAGCAAGAAGACATCGAAACAATAATCGTCAATAGTAATAGGAATCTACTCATAATTTATCTTTATATTAATAAGCTAATCAAAGGACTATAAAAATGATAGTCCAAATGTAATAAAAGGTTTAGAGGAGGGCAAAAAATAAGCGGAAACTTTTGTTAGGAGTTTCCGCTGGAACAAATTATAGACTTATATTATTTTTTTCTTATTGATTAGATTTAGAAATTTGTTGTGTTTAATCCATACCTCAATTTTTAATAAAACACTCATGTAGAAATTATTTATAAGTATACATAAAACTGAAGCATAATACAATATAAGATCTTTTTAATCCTTATCTTTTTTCTTTATACGTCGTAAATTCAAGGATGTTATTTTTGGAACTCGACAATTTCTAGAAAATACGATGTATTCTGTTCCTTTAACTACCGTTGCAGCACTATAATTTAAATTATATGTAAACATCCTATAATCTTTATAGAGCTCACGGATAAAAGAATGTTTATCATATGTAACCACCCATTTTGCTTTATCAATAGTTGATATTGCTTGAAAAATGTCACGATGATCACTCTCATCATAATAGTTCATGTACAAACCTTTTCCTTTCTCAAAATAAGGAGGATCAAAATAAAAGAAAGAATGTTGGCTTAGCGTATCTTTAAGAGTATGTACTAAGTCTACAGCATCCATGTGATGAAGTTCAATCCTATCAGAAAAACTAGCGATATCAATAATACGATTAATAAGGTCTTTTTTATTATATCGTGCATCAATCAAAAAATTACCCGTTTGATCTTTCCCCCCAATGACACCTCCTTTAATGATACCAGACCTGTTCGTCCTATTCAAAAAGAAAGTAGAAAAACCCAATGTCAACAAATCTTCATTTTCCTTATTCAATTGGATTTCTCTCTGTTTATACCAGGTTTCCATTGATACTGGTGTATTCTCAATCATTCTACAGAGGGCATCAGCCTCATGAAGTACCGAATACCAAAAAGCAAATAATGAACGATCCTTATCATTAATCACAGCCTTATTGATAAGATTATTCATCAACAAATACAAAGCGACAGATCCTCCACCTACATAAGGCTCTATGTATGTTCCTCCTATCAAGTTATTCTTATTGAACAACTCGACAAAAAAGGTGGATATTTTCCCTTTTCCACCTGGATAACGTAGAGGAGAATAATACTTCATATCTTCATTTTTTCGCAAAGGTAAGATTAATTTTAATTAAAATCATCAACACATACACGAATAATTTCAGAAAGCCAATGCTGAATCCGAGCAAACAAATCATCATCTAAAGATTCCGGTAAATAATCCATAATTCTACATCTATCAAAAAATATGCCTCCACTTCTAAATAATTCTTCCCATCCTTCTTTACAAGACGCTGCCACAAAGAACATTCTTATAGGAGGAACAAAAGGATTTAATGTTGTATAAGATCCAAAAAACGCCATTGGATTCATTTGAGAAACATAATCTTCCCAAGAACTACCAGTTTTACATTGTCCCATACCTATAAATTGACAGGGTCTTTTATCAGAAAAAGGTTTCCACACTACGATATCAAGTTTACCATCCTTTTGACGTCTTTGGCTACCAGCAGGTTCCTTATATTCCCCACCTTCATTCAACTCTACTAAAAGCCTTTCTACTTTTTGTTTAAAAGTCAACCGATGATTAGAGCCAGTACCAAAAATCATAGATTTAGTATTATTACCAAAATAGGATTTTGCTATGATTTCAGAGATTTCTTCAAATAATAATGTACCATCTATACCATTCATAATACGTTTACTACCCATATTCCATAATGTAGCAAACAAAAGATATGAATAGATATTAAAAATTAAAGAAGCACTATCCTCTAAAGTAATAGACCGACATTCAGTTTTAAATGGATATTTCTGATTGCATCGTCTCTTTCGACTTTCAATTTCTTGTAACGCTTCTTCCAATTTATTCATAATTCGGTCATCATCATCAATAATTCCGTCAAAATCTAGTTCATCAGAACCACCAGACATTGCATTACGGGCTGATAATAGTGAATACGAATGATTATCACTCAAAATACAACGAGCTTCTAGAAAATCAGCAATATCTGTTATGCTAGATGAAATACCAGGTACTTCTATCATAATTATTTTTTAATTTATTCAGAAACACGTTTTTTCTTTTTCTTCCCTTCTTTTTCTTGCTGAATTTCCTCAATACTACTATATAATCTATCCGCTGTATCAGCTACTGTTCCACACAATTTTAAAGTCTCCATATCACCCTGATAGTAAGATATCTTAGACAATGCTTTCTGTAAAGAGACTTTGGCATCCACTAATGATTTATATAAGACATCACCACCATCCTGACTTAAATCATATGCAACCGATAAATCATTTTTAGAACGCAATGCTGCAATTGCTTCACGATTACGAAGGACACTATTTAAAATCTTTAAATCTGGATTTTGACTTTCTACAACAGGCCTAATATTCTTTGAGTCACTACCATATAACCAAAACATAATTTCTTCAAGATGATCAAGCTTATCATGAGGTACGACACTTTCAGGATTATCTATTCCTTTTAAACCTAAATATTCTTGATAACCTTCATACCCTAGCGCAGTATATATATGAGAAAAAAAGACTCTTTTATGATAAACATCTCCTATCTTAAAACTTGTTTCTTTATCAGCCTGTTGTAAAATCATTAAACCTTGATATAATTTAAGAACTGTTTTGTTTGCATCACCTATCTGTTGTGCAATATCCTCTAAAGAAATACCAAAGTCTTTATGTACAGATGATATATACTGAGCTTTTGCGTATGATCCCCATTTAGCAGCCCCATTTACATGTTTAAAACCAATATAGCGCCATGCCTCTTTTCTATCTTCAAGAATTATAACAGGTAGACTATTCTCTAATTGTTCACGCAATTGATCAGTTATTTTCCCTTTAAACTTATTCATTCCCGAATTTTCAATTATATCCGGATTTAGAATAGCTTTCACAGCAGCCAAACGACGATTACCTTCAACAATAACCAAAACATCTTGTTCTCTAACCGCATACATGGCTTCATTTTCAAAGAATCCATGAGCTAATATAGACATAACGATTTCATTAACAGCCATTGCATCCCAAAGGATATTTATTATTTCAGCCTCTGGAGTTTTGGGTGTTATTTGAAACTCTACTAATCGAGGGTTTTTATAGTCAAAATGTAATTGACCTGCACTATATCGTTTTATACCAGCCATATACTATATCATAAAAAATGAATCTTACCACACTATAAAAATAAGCACATGTCTTTTCCATATGCTTATTACATAAGTTATAGCAAATATAGATATAAATATCTATAGCAAAAAGAATAAACGCATTATTTTATCATCATTTAGACACCTATTAAATCATCAATATTCGCCAATTTAAGGCGTGGAAAAACAAATTCCTTATTCCCCTCCGCCCGATTTTTCCGCCAACAAAGTGACTAGTGGAAAAATCGGGCGGAGGGCGGCTGATACGCTACCCACCTACCCTAAGCGCTGATACAGCCAATCTCAGCCCCTACAAACGTCCTTCGTCCGCATAGCTGTAGAAAGAATCAAAAGCCCATATAACATGGTCTAATAAGCGAATATTCAAAATTTCGCCAGCCTGACGAACAGATTCTGTCAATCTATCATCTTCCCGACTTGGACTAATACTACCAGATGGGTGATTATGGCAAAGAATAAATGAAACAGCCTTTAACTTTAGTAATTCCGCCATAATCAAGCGAACATCTACTACCGTAGAAGCCAATCCCCCTACAGAAATACGAAATTTACGAATTATCCGCGCTCCTTGATTCATGGCAATAATCCAACATTCCTCAACAGACAGAGAAGCCATTTGCGGCGTTATAAATTTATATGCATCATGACTTGATTTAATGCTTTGAATATCTCTTGCATTATATCGGTGATAAAGTTCTAATATCGCTTTTGCCATGGCTTTGCGTGATGGTGTAAGACTTTCTATAATTTCTTCCATAGAGAAAGTATCTAATTTTCTCAATGCCATATCTTTGCAGCCTGTCACTTGATATATTATATCACTATCTGATAATTGGCGCAAATCTTCTTGAAAAGAAAAAGTATATTTTTTCATAATAACAATTGTTTAAAAGGGCAGCCCCGAAGGGCTGTTGCCTTGTAATTTTTAGCCGTTAATGAGTTCCGTTTCTATCTCTGAAATTTTCTTTGTTATTTTTTCTCTCATGTAAGTAATAAAGCCAAGCAAAATAAATCTATTAGAAACTGAAAATATTTCAGAGCTGTTGTAACTGCTTGCGTCTGTGAATTTCATCTTAAACAGAGCAGAGTTAAAGTCGTCCTCTTGCTTTAGCTTCGTTTCTGCTTCTCCCAATGAATCGAGAGCCTGAATAAATTGGTCACGGTGCAATGAAAGTTTTTTCTTCTTTTCGAGTTCTGCCAAACACTGCTGTAGTTCTTGGGTTTTTCTTTCGATTTCAACTTTCAAGGCTTCTGCACTTTGTTTCTTTTCCTTTTTTGATTTTGTTTTTTTCTCGGCTGGTGCTATTTCGACAGATTGTTCTGCCGGTGTCGGCTGCTGTTCTGCTGGTGCTGCATTGGTCGGAATTTCGGCTTTCTCTTCGGCACGTTCTTCGGGGATAATAGCCGAACGAATGGCCTGCGCTACTGTGTTGTTGCTGTCTTTTGTCATTGCTACCATAACATTACCTACTGTTTTAGCTTCCATTTTTTTCATAATTGTAAATTTTTAAAAGTGAACAAATAAGAGTTATTAAGATTCAAATATTTCATAAGGAATATTGCGTTGGAAGTATTCCCAAGAGTTCGAAAGGAGTACAAGTTTTTCTCCTTTAGAAGTTGTAAAATAGACTTCTAACACTTCTTTTGTATCAACGGTATCTGTTATCTGATATTCCCCAAACAAGCGGTCAAGTTCCGCAATGGCTTGTTTCTTACTGAAAGTTTTCATTCTAATATTCATTGCAAAAAATTTTAAATTTATTCTTGAACCTCGAGCTGAGGTAGTGAGCCTTTATTTCTGCTCTTCCTTCTCTGAGTTTTTTTTTATTCCGTCGCCTTTCGCTTTCGGTTTTGTTCGCCTTTTTACACTGCCTCAAAAGGTGTTCGAGAGCAGCACAGACAAGTCTTTCAGAAAAAGCAGAGCCTTGAATACTACCCTATAGGGGTGGAGATTTTTTTATGAAACAGCGCCTGGACTTGGCGTGCAGCACCGAACATTTACCTTTGCAGTGAGGAAAAGGCGATAACCGAAAGAGATAGGCGATATCGAATAATACCGAAGAGAAGATCAGAAGAGCAGTAGACAACATCATAGGCAATGCCTATACCGCTAAAAAAACGGGAACAGAGTGGGGCGGGTGGGCCGCTGCGTTGCACGCTATCGGGAACTTCAGAAAGTCTTGCCAAAGTCTTTCTACCTTAAACTCCCGAAATTTGCTCCTTTTACCATAAAAACGGCTTGACGGCATGGCAAAAGGGGCAATTTTCGGGCGCCCAGCAAACTGTTTTACAACATATTAGCGCCCGAAAAGCAGGCTAAAAAATAGAATTTGCAGGAAATTTCCGCTCCTCAATGAAAAAAAGCGCACATAATCAGCCGAATACATCCACTCAAGCCCGCATTTTATGCGGAAGTAGCGGAAGCTACCCCCCACCGCCCTACGCCAAAAACCTAATTAGCACCTTTGAAAAAAGCGGAATATGTAACGACACATTCTCTACACGCGCGGTACTCGCCATCGCACGTATAAAAAATCAGCCCCGACAACCATCATGCACGGTCATCAGGGCTTACATTAATAAAAAACTAATTAGCTATTGAAAGCTACATAGAAGATGTAACAAAAATGTCGAACGTCATTTGAGGGAACCGTTCACACCCAATACACAATGTATCAAAAGCATCGGAGCCATCGGTTCTTGCCTGCAACTGGTCCTCTTCGGTTTCTGCCAGCTTTTCACCTCGCTTGTCCTTGCCGCCATTATACACACCTGCAGTCTGGACTGAGATAAGAAGGTCTTCGTTATTCTGTTCATTAAAGAAAGGAATGAGCTTGGCTTTACCGGCAAACATACGGTTAATAAGTAACCACTTCTCGATATGCTTCATCGGGTTACCTATATAAACAGAACGTACTTCCCATCCTCTGTCCTGGAATGCACGTTCCACTACAAAATGGAAGTCTTCGTCATTGACAGCATAGTTGGACCCAAGCGCTGTACTGTCATAATAGAAAACAACCTCCTTCCGTTTCTGATGGCGGTAGTACTTGCAGAAGTCATCGACCAAAGCCTCCAGCTTACGCTCATACTTCACCCAAAAAGACTTGAGTACCTTCAGCCTGTTCCTGTCATGCTGCCCTGCTACCAGCCAGTTGATATTTGCATTAAAGTCGAATGCAATACAAATAGGCTTATCCCTGTCAAGGTCAGCATCCATCAGACACGAAGGCTCCTTTATTTTGTCGAACTGGTATTCAAGACTGTCAAGATAACTAAAATCGGTTGCATTATACTTATGCCCTTCAGTCATGCTTGAGTAGAAACCATCTTTGCTTATACCGATACGCTTACAGAGTATAGCCGTCTGGAAGGTAAGCGGAGGCAAGTCACGTTTCATCTGATTGATAAAGGCTTCACCCAAAAGTTGCATATTCTCGATCGTGGAGAACTCACGATACAATACAGCAGCAGAACCTAAACGACACACATCACGATTCAGAGTTCGAAGATAATCCTTCAGATATAAAGGTACAGGTTCAGACTTTGCCTGAAAGTCACGAATGCGTTGCTTGGTACGCCATATCTCGTGAACTGCAGCCTGAATGACTTCGATAAGTTCCGGGTCACATTTCTTTTCATAATCCAGAAACCAAGAACCTTTTTTCGTAACAGGCATATCGGAAGTTATCAACATGCCATGGTGAAAATAGTGATGCCCGAAATATTGCTTGTTACCACGATTGGCTGGAAGAGTTTCATCCTTCAGCTGCTCAAAGTCAATATACTTTGCCTCGTCGATGTCGAGGTAATCAAGGGAGAAAGAGTTGGATGTTCCGGAACGGTCCTGGCTGATGATGTAGCCTATCGAGCCATTGTAGAATGAAATCACATTCTCCCAGTTGTCGGGCTGGAAGATAGGTTCACCCCATCCCCATGACTTCGGTGGTTTCTTGCCGATTGTCCAGTGTACATCACGCTTAAAGCCCCAGCGTTGCCAGTGGATCAACATGGACGGGATAGTATTGGTGAGGGCACGCTTACAGTTAGCTGCCACAAATCCGGTGATACTGCCTGGCATGCGCTGCATGTTCCTGAGGTTGATTGCAGCATGAATCGGTCCTTTACCCCAACCACGACCGGCACACAAGATTATATCTTTTGCCGGTGTGTAAAGAACCTGCTGCTGTGTCTCATGAAAATACTCTCTCATGGCTCAGGCTCCTCCTCTATCTTTTTAGGATTAAAAATATCATCTTCATTAAAGTCTGCAACCTCGAACTGGATATCCTGAATATCCTCATTCATATACTGTTTGATTTTATCTGCAATACGTTGACGTATATTCGGAATAGGACGAATACCAAGAATAGTCGGGTCTGTTGATGGTTGAAATGGCTGGATAACAATCTTGTCATAACCAAGATCCTTTGCATCCTCTTTGTCAAGCTGCATATATTTGGCATAGTAGTTGTCACAGGCCGCCATCGCCCTGGCATCTTTCATGCGTTTAGCCATCTCATAACTTTCTTCATTACGCTGAATGAAGCGATATCGATGATAATCCTTAGTGGCTTTGTTCAGATCACCCAACAGGTATTTAATGATACGGACATCCTCGTAAGCTGCAGACTTTTGTATCTGATAGCGTTTCTGCAATTCCAGCACAATCTCCTGCTCTCGTATACGAGGATACTGAAGCCAGTAGTTGTACATATCCCTAAGGCGCAACAAGCGCTGCTGTATTATCTCGGGGATATTATTCTCTCGCATTTCATCAACCGATGCAAAGAGATAGTCTTTAGCAATATCAACAGTTGCAGGTAATGGCATATCAAAATAATTTATAAGTCTTCGTCTGAGGCCATATCACGGAGATATGAACCAATTAGCTGGACGGCAAGCGGACTTCCGGCTTCTGCCAGCTCAAGTTCGTTCTGTCGGATCTGAAGGGCACGCTCAGCTTTACCTTTACGGTAAGCCAGACTTGCAGGATGTGACCTGTCTGAAAGAATTTCACGCAATCTACGTTCATCGATATCCATCAGAACTGCAATGTCCGACACCGGAGTAAGCATAGAAGCAAGTTCTTTAATACGATTAATCTGTGGCGAAGTTAATTCCATGTAGATGCAAGCTACGTGTATTAATAATATCAGAAAATTGGTCTCTCAATGTAAGGAAGATATCAGGTTGCGTTGTAACGATAGCACATTCTGTTCTGTTGCCTCGAGTCTGGTTCTGACTGGTAACTACAGTGACCATCCATTTGTCATTCTCAATCAGAAGGACTTTTGAGTGGTTCTCTGTGAGATATACATCATCAAAAACGACACCCATAAATGTGGAAAGATTCATGGTCTTCTTGGCAGCCTTCAAGTCAGCCATAAGAACAGCATGAAGAATCAATTCACGTTTACGGAGTGAAAATAGTCTGCGTAAGAACTCCTCTGAAGTAGAGAATGTAGATACATAGACTTTTGCCGGACCGGTCTGCAGTAATATAAACTCGAGGACATCAAAAAGTTGAAGCCGATTATCCAGATAGGCTTGTAATGGCATATCGGATATCGGCTTCAATAATCGGTTTACAATCTTCATACCTTAAGCCCTAAATCTTGCAAAGCTTTAACCTGGTCATCACTAACATTGTTGCCTGTGGTAATCAGGAAGTCATACTTGGCTTGCATTTTAGCAAGCAGTTTTACATACTTACCCTGTTCTTCAGCTTCCTTGAGTTCTGCAAGTTTTTTCTTGTTGTCCGAAAGGTATCCCCTTGCAGCACTGACTTTTTTGGCCATTTCGACTGGATCTTCAGGAGATTCTCCTTCAGTACCTTCTGCAGCCTGTTCATCTGGCTTGTAATGGTCATACTTGTTCATGTTATCCCGATATTTAGTATCCAGCTCTTCCAGTTGCTTCAGGTATTCATACCTGTCGCATGGAAGAGCATCTCTCATGGTTTTCAATGTTTCAAAAGTTTCCTTCAACCGGAAATAAATATCCTTGTTGGATTCCCACAACTGCTGAATCTCTACAGGCAAAGAATCATGGTCTTCCCGCTTCCCTTTTGCGATGAGAGCCTCCTGAGGTACATCATCATCAGAACTTATCTCAGCAGGTTTGAATGACTCCAATGTTTTTTCAACAACCGGTATCAGTTCTTTATCCATTTTTATAACATCTTGAAGCGTCTTGCGGTCAAGACGAATCTTAAGATACTTATTCAGTTCGTATTCTATTTTAGAAGCGAACTTCTGAGGGTTACGAGAAATGTTCTGAAACAAGATACGGTTACGTGTCAGTTTAAGAACCATTTCAGCCCCTTTCAATAAATCACGCTCAGCCGGCTCCGTATTGAGCCAGCTTTGCATATCTTTGGTTAATTGCTCATCTATAAACATAATCAAATCCCTTTAAAGATTATCCACCCGGCAAAATAGCACTACCATCAGCACCGGAAATATCACCGTCCTCTGTTTCGATTTTCCCTGTGTAGAATGGTGAAGGACAAATATCCGTACACTGAGCTTCGAGTGTAGTACCTGCAGTACCGGTATCACCTTCACCGGAAGTCTGTGAAATGGTAACAGAAGGATCGAAAGCTTCAGATCCTATAACACGGAACTTGCCATTTCTCTGCTGACACAAGAAAATCAATTCATCGATGTTAGCCTGGCGAGCAAAACCGGTAGCTTCTTCGTCAGTACCGGCATGAACAAGTGTAGCTTTGTTCAGGAATGTAGGTGACGGCTTTTCACCTTGAGTTTCAGAATTGATTGATGATTTGGTTGTAAGCAATTCTATATACTGCCATTTCTTATCAGCTGCAAGAACAAAGTCACCATCAAGAGTTGCAAGTTTTCCCATATTCTCTACTACACCATCAATAGCTGGAAGAGTCGGCCATTTAGCTATCCAACTCTTGGGAATGAAATAGACTTTTCGTCTGATACCCGGTGTCGAGGTCTGACCGGGACACCAGGCTAGGGATTCGTACATCCCTTTACTTGTACAATCTACTGCCATATATTAGCCTCCTATACCAGCGACAACAGAAGTTGTACCATCGATAGTACCGACCAGAAGTCGCTCTTTAGAAATTGTTTCAAATTCAGCACCAAAGAACATCGTAGCAATAAAATCGAGTTTAAATGCATGATGCTTTTCAACCAGGATCTTTTCTTTGTCTGCACCATTACCGAAACCAACAAGCATGTTGCTCTTAGTAGTAAGATGAATGAACGGTGAGTTCGCCTTATTAGCCAAAGGAACTAATTCACATCTGTTGTTAGAACCTTCAAGGAAGGTCTTTTCGAATGATGTATTATAAGGAACATGTCCTACTGTAGCCTGATAATCATCAACGTAATTATCATATACACCTTGTGGTATAAACAGTTTAGTTTGTGTTTCACGCAATACGGGGTCTGCAGCACGGTAGAATGCCTTAAGTACATCAACAGCATTGTCTTTGCTGATAGCTTCAATAGTGAACATATTACCCAGTTCTGCAGAAATCTTACTAGCATCCTTCTCTGTTTTAGTAATGGTATCAAAACCATTAAAAAGGTCTTTAGATTTTGTACCGCTTGGGTTTCTAACAGCCGACCATAGCACTGCATTAAGGTTTGCACCTAATTTAGCTGATAAGAATGCAAGAACCTGACGAGTTATATCCACATTCTTCAAAGCATCACCCTTAGAAATCAAATTACCGTAAACTGTCTGCCAAACAGAGTTAGGAGAAAACTTCTTAACTACACTACCAAGGAATGTTTCCAGTTCACGTGGTTCGATACCTACGCCTTCAGTATCCTCACGGCCTTCATCATAAGGACCAAGTTCAATGTCGCCAGACAATTCGCCAACAACTTCCTTACCTCTAACACCCGGTCTTTGTGTCATGTGCTGTAAAGTTCCAGCCATGGCCAAAACAGGCATCATCAGCAATTCTTTTCTATACTTGACAGCAGACTTGGAAAGCTGCTCGTCAGTAATTTTTATGTATCCTTTTTCGTCTGCCATATTATAACAATTCTTTTACGCTGTTAAACATTTCGTTTGCTGAATTGAGTTTAGTGATGTCATCTTCATCACCTTCATCACCGTTGATGTGTTTTGTCTCATCACCATCATTCTTTTTCAGGTTTTCATTCTGAGTCTTGAGGTCTGAAATCTCATTGTCTTTATCAGAAGATTCCTTCTCAATGTTGGCAATGTGGTCGTTGATGGCTTTGACCTGGTCTTCAGTAAGAGTTACCTTACCATCTTTGTCAAATTCCATACCATCGAGTTTCAAGATGGAATTGACTTTCTGATAATCCTTTTTCATAATCTTTTGTGTTGTAGAATTAAAGCGTGGTTTATTTTGTGACTGTGAAGAATGTATATCATTATCCTTGGATGACTTAAAGAACCGGTTTACAAAGTTATTGAACCACCCTGGTGCCGTCTCGTCATCTGGAACAACAGTCTTATTCTCAGTAGCAGGCAACTCAGGAAGATGATACATATTGAAGCGGGCCTTCATCGAGTCATCAAAGTTGAGTTTATCCCCATCTTCGATAATCTCATCAATGAAACCGTATTCAAGAGCTTCCTGGGCAGTAAGCCATCTGCCTTCTTTAAGTATGGGCAAAATTTCATCTACTTTCTTCTTACACTTATTAGCATACAGATTAGCGAGAACCAAATCCATTTTATCATTCTCGAGCTTATTTGCTTTCAGATCATCAATAAGCTGTTGAATCTGGTCAGCATTATAACTGCCCCAGGCATCAATCCAGTTTGAAACCTTATGAATAAGATAGAAAGCATATTTGGACATACAGGTTTTCTGAGCACCTGTTGCCAGAATTGTCGCAGCACTTGCCACATATCCGAACAAATAGCATGTAACATTGCCATGGTCGAGAAACTGCTGGCGAATATCAAGAGCATCATCAACGGCTCCACCGAGTGAAGAAACACGCACATTGACAGGTTTATTTTTTAAGCCTGTCATCTGATTACGGATATAGTTCTTCGAATATCCCCATGGACCAATGTGCGAATCAATACTAAGGTTATATTCCATATTGTCGAAAATTTGTATATGCAATATTATACCTTATATATATAGTATAAAAAGACCTCAACCTAATATGGCCAGCATAGGAATGGTAGAAGTATAGGTCACGGTTACAGTTGTTCCGGATTTAGAAGAAGGAACAGAAGGGAAAGTTTCTGCATTTTGTACAACAGGATAGGGCTTATCAGCGCAACCTATCAGAAATTGTGAACCTGTAACAGTAGTTACCCGAAAGCAAAGTTTCTTTGAACCTGGAAGAAGTTTGGCTTTTCGAGACATAATGAGTTTAGTGGTAAAAACACGCTGGTTATTCTCTATTTTATCTGAAATTTCTACAGAACTAAGGCCAATCGTATCTATTTTATCAAAATGTTGGTATACATTAAGCCATACACCGCGGTCGGTAATTATATCGGACTGTTGAAGATGATATGCTTCAATACATTCCACCAGTCGAATATTATTAATCAAATGCATCATAATTCCATGTATTTTTTATTCTGTGTTCGGGGCTGTTCGGGTTAGTACAAAAACGCACTACTCATCCGAGTGTTTTCTTGTTAAAGAACCTAAAAATATTCCTCTCCTACTATAAGAGGTTCTCATCCGGTAATATTTCTGTCGGACTGTTTCTGAGTAATTGTCATCAATGCCATGCATCTCACAATAAGCAGAAATAGTCTTATTAATACCGCAATTACGTCTGGTCAAATCACTCATCTCATTCCATAGATTCGAACGGAACAAATCCTCTATCGTCTCCTTGACAGCTGCCTTAGCTTTCTTGCCAAGATAATTGTAATACTGCGGAGGTTTCGCTTTGCTATCCGGAATGACAATGGCAGTCAATTCATCAGCCGCCAACTCCGGTTGAATCTCCGGTGGTCTTTTGCGAAGGAAGCGACGAATCACTGCGTTCTCATTACTTTGTGGTGGGAATACAACCGGATTACCAAGACTGTTATGCAGCCATTGTTTTAAATAAGGTTCAAGTTTAAGATAAAATACGATGTGGCTCATAATTAGAATATTATATCCACAAAGATAATATTTATATTATTTATTAGATATTTAAATCTATCACAAATCATTCTTATCAAGCAAAAGTTTTTCACTACGTATGACATACTTTTTGCCTTCTACACCTTCTACACTTTCTACAAAATGTACAATCATTTTATTTTCAACGACTTATATTTTTAAAAGGTTTCTACATTTGTAGAAATCATGTAGAAAATGAAGTATTTTGTAGAAGGTTTTAACAAAATCGGCGATTTGTAGAAATTTGTAGAAGGTTTGTAGAAAGGTTGTAGAATATATAACACTCTCATTTTTAACATTGTAGAAAGTGTAGAAGGTGTAGAAGGCATTTTCACCCCGTAGGAAAAGGCAGAATCGCCCCTTGACATATACGAAAGATGCCCATACGGAAAACCGTACAGGCATCTTTCTACATTATTATTGTTGACACAATACATTATGAATCCTTTCATCTAATAGTCCGTAAAGATTACTGACTGAATATGCTTTCTCACAAAATGTTCTACCAGACTTGAACCATACACGAGCGGAGAACCTTTGACCGGTATCTATAATCTTGATACGACGTACATCCGGGAATGCATTAAGAAAGTAACTGCAAATCTTCTGCCTTATTTCAAAAGTGGCACTTGCCTTGCGATGACGAACACCAGTTACCGGGTTATAAACTCTCAAAGCATTACTATTGAATGAACGAATATCCGTTTCGTGGATTGACGTTCCGTTGAAGCTGAGCAAAGCCTCATTAGAAAAGTACTTGAAATTGTCCATATAAATAAAAAGGTATCCGTGCCTGTCCCGTTGCTCAACACATTCAAGTACAAATGCTGTATGGCCATTAAGCCTATACACGGGGGTACACGGATACCAAGTATCTTTAGTTACACGAAATATGCGGACATAAAAAATGCCTGCACGTATAATGCAAGCCTATCGTCCTGCATTTGTACTTATATTATTGTTGAGCATTGCAAATATGGTGATTTATTTTGGAATAGCAAAGAATAGAAATGAAAAAGAGCAAACGTTTCACAACGATTGCTCTTCAACAACTCTAAAACCATTAATTATAACCAATCTTAATCAAACAATTGAGGTTCATTCTTTAATCTCTCTTCACGCAACTTATCCAGTTTTCTACGCTTCTCAGATATGGTCTGCTTCAACTGCTGCTGTTGCTGGTTCAGATCGGCAAGTTCTTCAAGCAAAGTTATCTCAATCTGATTCTGTTCGAGCTGCCGCTTTTGCGAGCCGAAGAAGTGGTTGTACAGCGCGTCATAGCATCGGCGGCGGTAGGTGCGCACGGCTTCCTGTACTTCGGGCTTCACGTTAGCCGGATTGATAGTAAACATCCATCCGAAGATGTAGCGGATGGGAAGACAGAGCATTTCGTACTGCTTTCCATCGGCTCCAGTTGCCGCCCTTAGGGCGGCAACTGAATTCAAATCTTCGTCTTCTTGAATCTTTTTCCTCTGCCTTTCTACACTAATCCCCAACGCCTCGCAAATCGGGCGGATGGGCACCATTTGTTCATCACTTGTGGCAACGATGTCCACATTGTTTACTCTTGTAATAATTTTTGTATCCATAATTAATATTAAAATGTTCAATCTAAATCATCACCGGTAGTTTCTCTACCTTCTACTTCAACCTCCAGGTTAATATTATAAGTATCCCTTATCATCCTATAATCAAAACACAATGCGATATCAGGAGTGGATGTCTTGCGGTATGTCACACCACCGGTACCCGTTTGCTCTGCCTTCTGTACTTCAACTCCATTCTGAATATTCTTAAACCGGACAGAATTCTTTTTGCCCATATACTCTTTGGAGTTCTCGAGATAGTAATTCAATGATCCTTCCGGAAGAACCGAGTCACCCACCTGTTTACCGAACTTCTTATACAACATGAAGATTCTGTTGCGCCTCATGAGCAGCACAGCTTTAGGTTCCGGATATTGCTGCTCAATCTTAATCAGATTGCTCTTGAACTTATTCACATACTCTATACGGTAATCACCTTCAATAAAGATTTCGCCATCCTGTTGTAGGAATGACACAACATTCCAGAAATTGGCCAGTTCATTGTTACTCTTACACTCCGCATTCTGCCGGATGATACCATCCAATGTCACCTTACGTATATCCTGATATGAAAACGGTAGGTCAAGTACTCCCTCAAGAGTTCTGAAGGCAGCAAGTGGTATTATCCAGTTCCGAAGAATACGGTCTTCCACCTTCTCCGCCCCAAGCCCCTCGATGATATCCGACAAACAAGAATGATAATTACTCACGAATTGCTGCTCCACCTTTGCCCTGTGTCGCAAAATCTGCAGTGTGAGGTGAGACAAACCACGCTTACGGATATCAACAAGTTCACTGTATCGTTTTTTCTCCGCATCGGTAAACTCCGATTTGGAGAAGGTTAGGAATACTAGGCGGCTGAAAAGTGCGATATCAGCAGTTGCCATTTCCTGACCGGAAAGGATTACACCAGAATCAACAGCTGTTATCTCACGTTTCTTGTCACGGTCCATATTAATACGGCTGCGTCCTGCCCCATCCCACAAACCTTTCAGATATTCCCGTTTGTCAATATCAATGTTATTTTTAAACTCGTCAATATGAACCAGCGCATTGGAACACTGTGCTACCAGTTCGGCCAATGCCGGGATAGTAGCATTCTGAATGTTGGGCGGTGTATTGTCGATGATAAACAATGACATCAGACTATGCCCGAGCTCTGACTTACCGGATCCTTTCGGTCCAAACAGATTCAAGATTGGAAAGCTCTTGGTATATCCTGTAATGACATCACGAAACAAGGTGGCCAGCAGAAAGCATATACCAACCTTGGCATTGTCACCGAACACTCCTACGAGCTTTGTGAAATATTCTTTCATCGATATCCCGGAATAATTAAGATGAACGAATCTGCGTTCGAACTGGAACAGCTTATCATCATCCCGATATATCATGCTTGATGCCGGCAAGTAATAGTTACCTTTATCACCAAGCCGAACAATACCGTATTCATCTACCGGATGCCATTCTGTATCAAAGACACCATTGCCGAACGCATAAAACCCTTTGCGCTGCCATCCAAGTTGTGTAATCTCCATGGCTGTTTCGGTCTGTTCATACAGATACATTTTCAATCTGGTCATCTCTTTTTCTGAAGCCAACCAGATATAGTTACCGAGACCTTCCACCTTTTGCTTGAATTTGGATAATGAAACAAGGTCTTCCTGCTTCATCTCCACAATCTCCTCCTGACGATTCTGATTCCTGATGCGATAAAGTCTCTTTGGGTTCAAAGAGTCTTTGATATGAAACATCGGCTGCATGACGAAATTGGACCACTGGAACTCTTTTCCATCGTTTGTGCTGTAATAACAGTTGTTCGACTCAAAGAAACCATACTTGGCCAACAAATCACGATTAATCGTTTGCGTCTTGTCTGCCTTTGATTCAGAGATTTTCTTTTTCTCACGGTTGAGAGCAGTTATCCACAGATTCTTGTGATTATAAATTTTCTTGAGCTGTTCAAGATACATCTGCTCCTTGACTTCATCGCCCACCATAGCTACCATCTGGGAGATTTTAGCCACAGCTGCACTCTTGTCCTCAGTGGTACCATCGGCTTTAAATGCATAACCGGCATACCAGGTGATAAAGTCAACTTCTTCCAGATCCTTGAACCTGGAACGGTTGGTACAATATGAATCCGGATCATTCTTGGTATTGCCTTCTCCAAGCGGGATCTCCTTGACCGAAACAGAAAATCCGCACTCCATGGCCAGCACACCGGACTTAATTACTGCCGCTATGCCGGTACCATATTGCTCGCCCGGTTTGATTACGTCTGCATCCGGAAGAAAACATATCGATGTGGCATATCTCTTGAGTTGATAAAACTGCTTCTTTGTCCAAGCAGCACCCAGTGAGGCAATTGTATTATTGATACCAAGGCTTTGAAGTCTCATCACATCCGGTGCTCCCTCCACACAATAAAACTTTTCTTCCTTGGTCGCTTGTTTAATAGCATTATCAATACCGAAAATACTATCCGATTTATCGTATATCTCACTTTGGCATGAATTCAGGTATTTAGGTGTACCATCCACCTCACTCATATCCCGAGCCGTCCACCCTATAATATGACGAAACCTGTCACGAATCGGAATCATGATGCGATCTCGATAGAAGTCATAGTAACCGCCCTCTTTCCGCTGGCGAATCAATCCACACTCCACCATAAGCTCTGCCGAATAGCCAGCCTTGACAGCGGCATCGGCCAACGATGACCAGGAAGGAAGTGCATATCCTATCCCCTGTTCCTGAGGATACTGCTCTCCCCACCTTTGCTTAATTTTAGCACGTGCCGCCTCTGCTTCCGGTTTTTCAAGATTAGATATAAAGAATTCAGATGCAAAAGTATTTATTGCAAACATCGATTCACGTTTACGAAGAGCCTTGATTTCATCAGGACTTTTCTTCTCATCCTTATCCTCTATATCAATACCATACTTATCGGCCAACCATTTGCAAGCTTCGGGAAAGTTCATGTTATTTATCTTCTGTACGAACCTGATTACATTACCACCTTCCTTGCAAGCACCAAAGCAATACCACAGCCCCCGTGCCTGGTCCACCATGAATGATGGGGTATCTTCTGAATGGAATGGACAACAAGCCTTATACCTGACACCAGCCCGCTGCAGCTGAACAAAATGCCCGACTACATCGACAATGTCCGCACGGTCGAGAATCTTTTCTATGTCTGAATTAGATATCATGTTTTAGAGTGTTTAGAGTACCGGCAAATATCAGGTATTTGCCAAGTATTAAAAATGACACTTCAGTCTATGAAGCGTATATCGTGATCACGCAGTCTGGTATTGTTATTGATGTTATAACATCGGCCAAAGCCATCCCATCGGACACGTTTTTGTCTGGCAGTGTTAGTCACTATGCCATTCACCAGTGTACGTTTGGTAACTATAATATAACCGGTCACTTTACGAACCAGCATATCTGAAGTATAATATACATGCTCTATCTGTTTGGTCGGGAAAATTCTCTCCCAGGCCTGCATTGTACGTAGTTTCATTGTACTCATAATTACTTATATCCGAATAAATCCACAAACGAAATATCTTCACCTAACAGAACGAGTTGAAACGGATCTCTATAAAAGACTGTTATAAAAACATAGTTTCTATCGTCACAATCCTCAGTATTTGTTATATATAAATCATCTGAATTATACATATCGGATATTCTCCGCTGTAGTGCATCCAATATTTTACGTTTTATGGGAATCTGAGTTTCATTCATAAATTCAAATTGTTATACCAGGTTATAATCTGGCTTGTATTTTTTAAGCCTAACTTTATTTTAATGGCTTGTAAGGTATTGTGAACGGTATGAATTGAAATAAATAGTTTATCTGAAATTTCCTGTGGTGTAAGTCCTTCAGCCAGTGCTGCAGCTATCTGCATTTGTCTAACACCAAGAACTGAAGTTCGTTTCGGATTACATATTATGTTTTCATATTCACAATCTTTTGTGCCTCTCAGAGGACAATGTACTTGTTCAAGATTAAGATTACCATCTATAAAATCTGTCTTCTGTGTATCAAACTCTCCGCAATTACATCGTATGAACCTATTCACCATTTTATAAGTCTTATACCGCGGATTCTTACTCGATGAAGCATAACATTGCTCAAGCGCATGGTAGGCATCCGAATAACACTCCCGTATCGTATCAAGGATATCATCAATCACATCACGGCTGGACTCTGACAGACGTGATATCTGATTGCCATCATCCACCATCACATAACCTGACGGAGTATTATAAAACTCAACTGGATTTCTCATTTTTCTTCTTGATATACCTTTCTATCGCTTCGCGCTCAAGTTTCGTCCAGGAGTCTTTCTTCATCTTGGTAAAGAAAGACGGATAAGAGATATCACACAATTCGATAACATCACTTATAAAACGACTCTTCTCCTTATAAGGTAGATTTGAATAATAGTTAGATATTACCATTTTTGCTACTTTTTAGATGATTGTATTATTTACTATTGATATAATTATTAATTTTATAGTGCAAACCTAAAGATTTATTTGATTATATCAAAGATTTCTTTGACATAAAACACAATAATTCTTGTAATTTAGATTGAATTAAAACAAATAAATTATGTTTAAACCCCAAAGAATACTTGAATTAATAGAAAATAACAAGCTGACTAAGAAAGCATTTTGTGATAAGGTCGAAATTTCTGAACAAACCTTAGCAAATGTTTTAAGAGGATCAGATATAGGTTCTAAGAAATTAGAACGAATAGCCATATTATTCGGAGTATCAATGGATTATTTTTTCGAAAATGAAATATCCACACATCCCAATATAGGTCATAGTATAAATGGGAATGGGAATAATATATCAGGAGACATAAGATTAAACGAATGTCAAAGAGAAATTGAGCACCTAAAAGAATTATTGTCTGAAAAGGAACGTACAATACAAATTCTCTTAAAGAAGAATTAAACAAAATATGTTCAAAGGACATATCATAGAACAATTAATTCAAGATAAAAAAGTCAAGAAAGCTGATGTTTATCGTTTTGCCAACATTCAAAAAGCAACTCTTGACAATATCATAAAAGGAACTAACATACCTAATTGCAATACTTTAGAAAAGATTGCAGACTTTTTCAACGTATCTATAGATATCTTCTTTGAAAGAAATAAAAATGATAATACAATGTATAATGGCAATGTTATCAAACAATTATTGTTAGATAAGAAAGTTCCAAACAAAGAACTTTTAAGATACATCGGTACCGAAGCCAATGCTTCACTTGCACAAATCGTCAATGGCAATCCCACAGTAAAGCGTCTGGAGAAAGTTGCAGATTTCTTTGGAGTTTCAATGGATACTTTCTTTGAAAGAGAAAAGCCCTTCAGGCAGATATGCACTTCTAAGAGTGACGATACGGCCTACTATCTTGAAAAAATAGAACTTCTTGAAAAAATCATCAAAGAAAAAGATGAACGTATCAAGTTGTTAGAAAGTGTAAATCAGCTACTCACGCAACAAACCTAAGGGACCGATTTGGGACTTTAGACCTAAAAAATGAATTTAACAAACAAGCGTAATAAGCAGATAATCAGAAATAAAATTATGAGTAAAGTTGTCTTTAGAGTTCGAGCCTCTCTTCCCGTGCAAAACGAAAAAGCTGTAACTCTGAGAGTTGCAGCTTTTTTATTTTATATCCGGGACAAAATCGGGGCACTTTATTTCTACTACTAAGGAATATTGATCAGTTTATGCGTTTGCAGACTAAGTCTCCATTGAGGATGTTGCAAGATATACCCGACTACCTCTTCTGTATTCCTGCAAGAACAAGGCTGCAAGAAAAAATGAGTAGCAGGTAACTGCAGATACGAAGATACATCCTGTCCCAAATAAACCACTTTCACCTCATCCATACGCTTCACTTTCAAGACAGTACCCTGTTTCGGAGAACAAGTCACCCAGTCAATCTGTTCAGGAAGTACACATGTACCGTTTGTTTCAATACATATATATTTACCCGCTTTGTGCAAAGCCTCAATCAATGCATCATCCACCCAAAGTCCGGGTTCTCCACCAGTCAGAATCACCATACGGGAAGGATAACGAAGCACCTCTTCCACAATCTCCTCATCGGTCATGTCTTTTCCCTCTTCGTGCCGTGTATCACAAAAGTCGCATTTCAGGTTACAACCGGAAAAACGGACAAATACAGCAGGAGTACCCGCATGAAAACCTTCCCCCTGCAGGCTGTAAAAAATCTCGTTAATCTTTCTCATAGATAACAGTATTACCTTCCGACTCTTGAACTTCTACCTTGAAACAACAGGGTATCTGATTACAAATCCAACAGGCAATATTTTCGGCAGTCGGATTCGCAGGAATCACATCATTCAGATTACGGTGATCCAGCTTTCCCATCACCGTTTCCTTAATGTGGGTAAAATCTACCACCATTCCATCTTCATTCAACACTTCCGAACGGCAATACACCGTAACAATCCAATTGTGACCATGCAAGTTCTCGCACTTGCTTTGATACGAAAGTTTCAGACTGTGCGAAGCCGAAACCTCCATTCTTTTTACCACAGTAAACATATTATACTCTGAATTAATATTTAATAAATTTACATTTACACCTAATGTCACCTCGGTGTCCGGCAAAGGTAAAAATAATTTCAAAAAACAAGAAAAAACAAACAAATCCATTTATCGCTCCGAATATTTCAGACATTTTTCCGAAAATATCCCCCAAATATTTTTGAGTTTATTTCCAATCCACTATATTTGTATAGAGTTTTGGTATAAAATGACGGAAGAAGACAAAAAGCTATTAAGTACTTTCGAAGGGAAATTGAGGCATTTCATGTATTTATACAAAGAATTAAAGAAAGAAAATGCCACCCTTAAACAACTTCTTTCTGAAAAAGAAGAAGAAATAGCCCGTATGGCTGATAGCCAAAAAGAATTAGAAGCCAGATATACCAACCTGAAAATGGCCCGGATGATCAGTATTAATGACAATGAACTCAGAGATACCAAACAAAGATTATCCAAGCTGGTGCGTGAAGTCGACAAGTGTATCGCTTTGCTGAATGAATAAAAACCGGTAAACCGAATCATGATGGACGACAAAATGAAAATACATCTGCTGATTGACAACGAACGATACCCGTTGAACATACGCCGGGAAGACGAGCAACTGTATCGTGACGCTGCCAAACAGATTGACTATAAACTAAACAAATATCGGAATGCTTTCAGAGACTTCGGTCCCACAAAGCATTGGGCTATGGTAGCTTTGGAACTGGCTTTTGAGAATATGTATCTGAAAGACAGAAATGATACACAGCCTTATATGGAAAAAATAAAAGAACTGGAAGAAGAAGTGGACCAATGTCTGAACTTAAAAGACACGACACAGCCATAGCTAATAAGGTTTATAGTACGGAACGTATAAAAGAGATTATCCACGCACAACTGGAGACGACGGAAGAAAGATCCGAGTCGAAAGTCGTGCGTTTTTTGTTTATATTTTAATTTAAAATTATAATGTTATCATTAGCAATATTGACGGTAGTAGCCTTTCTGGTAGGAGGGGCACTTTCATACGGCTTTTTCAAGTACGGCTTGAAAACACGGTATGAGAAAATTATAAAAGAGGCTGAAACAGAGGCCGAAGTTATCAAGAAAAACAAATTGCTGGAAGTAAAGGAGAAATTCCTGAACAAGAAAGCAGATTTGGAAAAGGAAGTTGCCATCCGCAATCAAAAGATACAGCAGGCCGAAAACAAACTGAAACAGCGCGAAATGGTGCTGAATCAGAAAAACGAAGAGTTGCAGCGTAAACGCAATGAAAACGAAGCCATTAAGGAAAACCTCGATACGCAACTCGTTATCATCGAAAAGAAAAAGGAAGAACTCGATCATCTGCAATCACAAGAACGTGAAAAACTGGAGGCATTGTCTGGCCTTTCTGCAGAAGAAGCAAAGGAACGCCTGATAGAATCACTCAAGGAAGAAGCCAAGACACAAGCTCAGTCTTACATCAACGATATCATGGACGATGCAAAGCTGACTGCCAACCGCGAAGCAAAACGTATTGTGATTCAGTCTATCCAGCGTGTAGCCACTGAAACAGCTATTGAAAACTCAGTAACTGTATTCCATATCGAATCAGACGAAATCAAAGGACGTATCATCGGTCGTGAAGGACGTAATATCCGCGCACTTGAAGCTGCTACAGGAGTGGAAATCGTAGTAGACGATACTCCGGAAGCAATTGTACTTTCTGCATTCGACCCTGTACGCCGAGAAATTGCCCGTCTGGCTTTGCACCAGTTGGTAACCGACGGACGTATTCATCCGGCTCGTATCGAAGAAGTAGTTGCCAAAGTCCGCAAACAGGTAGAAGATGAAATCATCGAAACCGGTAAACGTACTACCATCGACTTGGGTATCCACGGTTTGCATCCTGAACTGATTCGTATCATCGGTAAGATGAAATACCGTTCTTCATACGGACAGAATCTGTTGCAGCACGCTCGTGAAACAGCCAACCTTTGTGCTGTGATGGCATCTGAACTGGGCTTGAACCCGAAAAAAGCAAAACGTGCCGGATTGTTACACGATATCGGTAAAGTGCCCGATGAAGAACCGGAATTGCCACACGCATTGCTGGGTATGAAACTGGCAGAAAAATACAAGGAAAAACCGGATATCTGCAACGCCATCGGTGCCCACCACGACGAAGTGGAAATGACCAGCTTGCTTGCTCCTATCGTACAGGTTTGTGATGCCATCTCTGGCGCTCGTCCGGGAGCACGCCGGGAAATTGTAGAAGCTTACATCAAGCGTTTGAACGATCTGGAACAATTGGCAATGTCTTATCCGGGTGTAACCAAGACATACGCTATTCAGGCCGGTCGTGAATTGCGCGTAATTGTAGGCGCCGACAAGATTGACGACAAACAGACTGAAAGTCTGTCTACTGAAATCGCAAAGAAGATTCAGGACGAAATGACTTACCCGGGACAGGTAAAAATTACTGTTATCCGCGAAACACGTGCAGTAAGCTTTGCAAAATAGGTAGAGTACAGATATATTTCAAATCTGCAAGTCTCATCCATCAGGATGACTTGCAGATTTTTTTTGCACTTCATCTCTTGCCTCTCTTTCTGCTGACAAAATGTAAATTTCTCCCATCTTTATTTCTCCCCTATCTGCCTTCTGGCAAAACGTCAAATCAACCTCTTCTATATTGCGTTATTTGCATCTGTATGCAGACGTTGTTCCAAAATCACTTATTTTCTGCCATCAGAAAAATTCAGAAAGAAAGCTAAAGTACAAAACAAGAACCACAATAGCTTATATTATTTCGGAACACTCTACACAAAGTTTATTTTCCATTGAGTTACATTCCGATTTATCATAATAAAATTCACAGTAAAAACACCTGCAAAAAGAAGAAAATCAAGGAAACAGAAAGAGAAAATACGCCATTAGTCGCATCAGCTTACGCGACGAGTCACGTAAACCAACGTGATTAGTCACGAAAGCCCACATTACAAGTCACATTTCCCCCTACAACAGGTTCTATTTTCCCTCTATATAAATTGAAAAAACCTGCCATACAGCAGGTTTTAAAGGTATTTTTCAACTAAAAAGCTCTGTTTTACAAAGCGTGAACAAGGATTTTGCTTCAAATACGCGTTAGCGGAAATCCATTTTTTCCTTGTTTAAGTCAGAAGAATGTAATTATTCCTTTCATTTTGAAAAGTCATCAATTTCTATTCAAAAGACGAAAAAACCTTCTCGGCACAAGCATATCCTTCTTCGTAAAGTGCTGTAAGTTTTTTGATATCCCGTTCAATACGATTGACCACCACAGGACGTTCCGGACGAATTACTACGATACGTCCTTCGTCTTCCATACGCTCCACCATTTCCAACTGTTGATTATACGCCTTGCATCGGTTGCTCAGCACCACACGCAAACGGGGATACCGCTTGTAGACAAAACGGGGAACACGGATGTCTTTCTCATCTTTCCGATAACCACGATTACGGGTAAGTACCACTACATTCCGCTTATATCCCTGTGATATGGCCCGCTCTACCGGAATAGAATCTACAATACCACCATCCAGCATCGGCCTTCCGTCGACATAAGTAATCGGACAGACATAGGGCAGACTACTGGAAGCCTTAGCTATAGCCAGCAAACGGATTTTATCTTTTTTCTCTTCCAGATAGCAGGCTCTACCCGTCACACAATTGGTGGTGACCATTTCAAAACGAGCCGGATTGTTCCGATAGGCCTCATAATCGTAGGGTAAAATTTCTTCCGGAAACAATTCGTACAACAATTTCTGATCAAGAATGCTATGCTGATACCACAGATGTTTCAACCCGATGTAATGATACTTGTCCAACAATTCTATATTACTGTACCGTGCTCTTCCACGCTGATGCGACATGTACGACAAACCGTTGCAGGCACCGGCAGACACCCCTACTCCATACGGAAACTCTATTCCCTTATCCATGAAATAGTCGAGTACGCCACAAGTAAACACACCTCGCATACCTCCTCCTTCGAGTACTAAGCCCATATTCTGTACATCTATTGCCATATTGACCTCCGCTTTCAAAATAATAAGACTCCAATTGCAAAGATATGTTTTTTAAAATAAGGCATAGAACAATATTCAATTTAATTTGCTACTTTTGCAACAATTAAAACAAATATTGAACTTAATACTTAACAATATGTTCGATTCATCTGTGTATAAACAACGTCGTCAGGCCTTAAGAGAAAAGGTCGGTCATGGGCTTATCCTTATCTTGGGAAACAACGAAGCTCCGGCCAATTATCCTGACAATACTTATAAATTCCGCCAAGACAGTTCGTTTCTTTATTTCTTCGGCCATTCTCATCCGGGCTATGCGGGTGTAATGGACATTGAAGCTGGAGAAGACTACTTCTTCGGAAATGATGTAACGATGGACGATATCATCTGGATGGGACCTCAGCCCAGTGTGAAAGATCTGGCTGCGCAGGTTGGTGTAGAAAAGAGTTTCCCGTTCGACAAACTCAAGGAGTTTATCGGAAAGGCTATTTCACAGCGCCGCCCTATCCACTTCCTTCCTCCTTATCGCTACGACAACATGTTGCTGCTGGAAGATCTGACAGGTATACGCGCTTCAATGACTAAACAGCATGCTTCCGTAGAACTCATCAAAGCGGTGGTTGCACTGCGTTCTGTTAAAGAGGCTTGCGAAATAGCAGAAATCGACAAGGCCTGCAACATTGGCTATGAAATGCATACAGCTGCCATGCGTCTCTGTAAGCCGGGTGTTTCCGAACAATATATCGCAGGTATCCTGGACGGTATTGCTTCTTCGTATGGCAACATGGTTTCGTTTGCTACTATCCTTACACAAAACGGACAGACGCTTCACAACCACGACCACAGCCATCTGCTGGAAGCTGGCAGACTGATGCTGACAGATGCCGGTGCGGAAAGTGTAACCAACTATTGCTCCGACCATACGCGTACCATCCCGGTAGGAGGAAAGTTTACTTCCAGACAGCGTGACGTATACAGCATCGTGCTGGACTGCCACGACAAGGCTTTGGAACTGGCACATCCGGGAGTAACCTACAAATCGGTTCACCTCGAGGTATGTAAAGTGTTGGCACAAGGGCTGAAAGATTTGGGACTCATGAAAGGGGATGTAAACGAAGCGGTAGCAGCTGGAGCACATGCTTTGTTCATGCCGCACGGACTGGGACACATGATGGGTATCGACGTACACGATATGGAAGACTTGGGTCAGTGCTATGTGGGTTATGACGACGAGATACGTCCTTCAGACCAGTTCGGTCTGGCTTCTCTGCGTATGGGTCGCCGTCTGCAGGAAGGTTTTGTCATTACCGACGAACCCGGATGTTATTTCATCCCTGCCCTGATAGACAAATGGAAAGCTGAAAACATGCACAAAGACTTCCTCAACTACGAGGCAATAGAGAAGTTCAAAGACTTTGGAGGCATCCGTCTGGAAGACGATATCCTGATTATACCGGGCGGTTCACGCTTTACAGGAGAAAAGCATATACCTATTACCATCAGCGAGGTAGAACAAATCATGAACGAATAATCAAAAATAATTCAATAACCATTTAATAACTTAAAAAACAATGAACAAACTTATTGCTCTTTTAGCTTTGGGTGTTTGCTTCAGCAATGTATCTGCAAAAAGCCCGAAAAAGAACAAAACAGAAGAAGGTTTCGTATTCACTACTGTAAAAGAAAATCCTATTACCTCTATTAAAGACCAGAATCAGTCTAGTACTTGCTGGTCATTCTCTTCACTGGGCTTCTTCGAAGCAGAATTGCTTCGTCTGGGCAAGGGAGAATTCGACTTGTCTGAAATGTTCGTGGTACACAAAACCATGGAAGACCGTGCTGTAAACTACGTACGTTATCATGGAGATGCTTCATTCTCTCCGGGCGGTAGTTTCGAAGACATCGTAACCTGCTACGAAAAATACGGTATGATACCACAGGAAGCAATGCCGGGTATCATGTATGGCGACTCTCTGCCTGTACACAACGAGCTGGATGCGGTAGCAGCAGGATATGTAAACGCAATTGCTAAAGGTAATCTGAAAAAACTGACTTCTGTATGGAAAAACGGTTTGTCAGCTATCTACGATACATACTTGGGAGTATGCCCGAAGGAATTTACTTACAAAGGCAAGACTTATACTCCGAGAACTTTTGCTGATGAAGCATTGGGATTGAACATGGACGATTACATCTCTCTGACTTCATTTACTCATCATCCGTTCTACACTCAGTTCAACGTAGAAGTACAGGACAACTGGCGTAACGCTATGTCTTACAACCTTCCTATCGATGAACTGATGGCTGTAATGGACAATGCAATCAACAACGGTTACACATTTGCATGGGGATCGGATGTCAGCGAACAAGGATTTACACGCGATGGTATCGCAGTATGCCCGGATGCAGAAAAAGGAGCAGAACTGACCGGTTCGGATATGGCTCGTTGGTTAGGAATGAGCCAGCAGGACAAACGCAAGGAACTTACAGCTAAACCGTTGCCGGAAATCACAGTCACTCAGGAAATGCGTCAGGAAGGTTTCGACAACTGGGAAACTACAGACGACCACGGTATGGTTATCTATGGTATAGCAAAAGACCAGAACGGAAAAGAATACTTCATGGTAAAGAACTCATGGGGTGAAGAAGGCAAATACAAAGGTATCTGGTATGCTTCAAAAGCATTCGTAGCTTATAAAACAATCAATATCCTTGTACACAAGGATGCTATCCCTGCTGAAATCGCAAAAAAATTGGGTCTATAAGATTTGTTAAATAGACTGATTTTAAATAAATAAACGGTTGATTCTGCAATTATTTGACAGAATCAACCGTTTTTTCTTTCTTTTTTTCTAACTTTACAAGTTGAATAAGTGTACAGATTGCTCTCTTTTGTATGATACACAAAAGAAAAGATGATCGTGAGATTGCTCTTACTGCTCCTTTTTTATTGGCCAGTAAAAACGCGTAAAGAAAATAAGACTATGCCCTCTCAGGTATCTTCAACTAACATGAAACAGGCAAAAAGGTATTGTCAACCGAACGCCCAATGAAGTAAACAGTCTGCATCACTAAGTAAGAGAAAAAGAAAAAACATATATAAATGAATTACAAATGGAACTATCAACCTCCTACACCGGAACAAAGGGAAGCGGCAAGGGCTTTGGCTAAAGAAATAGGAATCAGTCCTATATTGTGCCGCCTGCTGCAGGAAAGAGGAATAACCTCTGCTGCAGAGGCCAAGCGTTTCTTCCGCCCGCAGCTTAGCGAACTGCACGATCCTTTCCTGATGAAGGATATGGATATAGCTGTAGATCGTCTGAACAAAGCAATGGGACGCAAAGAACGTATCCTTGTGTATGGAGATTATGATGTAGATGGCACAACCGCCGTCGCATTAGTATATAAGTTTCTCCAGCAATTCTACTCGAATATCGACTACTACATTCCCGACCGATACAACGAGGGATATGGGGTTTCGAGAAAAGGAGTAGACTATGCTTACGAAACTGGTGTCACGCTGATTATCGTATTGGACTGCGGCATAAAAGCCGTAGAAGAGATTTCGTATGCCAAAGAAAAAGGTATCGATTTCATCATCTGCGACCATCATGTACCCGATGAAGTACTTCCTCCTGCTGTGGCTATTCTTAATCCGAAACGGGAAGATTCTACTTATCCGTACGCCCATCTGTCTGGATGTGGCGTAGGATTCAAATTCATGCAGGCTTTCACAATCAACAACGGCATCGAATTTCACCAGCTGACTCCGCTGCTGGATTTGGTTGCAGTAAGTATTGCATCCGATATTGTACCGATTATGGGAGAGAACCGTATTCTGGCTTATCATGGATTGCGCCAACTCAACTCCAATCCTAGCGTGGGACTGAAGTCTATCATTGATGTGTGCGGACTGTCTGAACGGGAAATCAACATGAGTGACATCGTGTTTAAAATCGGACCGCGAATCAATGCTTCCGGACGTATTCAAAACGGAAAAGAGGCTGTGGATCTTCTTATCGAAAAGGATTATCAGGCAGCAAAAGAAAAGAGTAACCTGATAAACCAATACAATGAAACCCGAAAAGACCTCGACAAGAATATGACCGAAGAGGCCAATAAGATTGTAGACAATCTGGAGCATCTGGACGAACGCCGCTCTATTGTAATCTATAATGAAGACTGGCACAAGGGAGTAATTGGTATTGTGGCTTCACGACTCACGGAAATATATTATCGGCCGGCTGTAGTACTCACGCGTACCGACAACCTGGCAACTGGTTCGGCACGCTCCGTATCGGGATTCGATGTGTACAAAGCCATTGAATATTGCCGCGACCTCTTGGAGAATTTTGGAGGACATACGTATGCAGCAGGACTTTCTATGAAAATAGAAAACGTAGAAGAGTTCTCACGCAGATTCGAAGAATATGTCACTCAAAATATTCTTCCGGAACAGACCAGTGCTACCATTCAGATTGATGCTCATCTCGACTTCAGGGATATTACACCTAAATTCTTCTTCGACTTGAAGAAGTTCAATCCTTTCGGGCCGGACAACCATAAACCGATATTCGCTACCCTCAATGTATACGATTATGGTACAAGCAAGGTAGTAGGAAGAGATCAGGAACATATCAAACTGGAACTGGTGGACAATAAATCGAACAATGTAATGAACGGTATTGCTTTCGGGCAAAGCTCGCAAGCCCGTTACATCAAAACCAAGCAGTCGTTCAACATCTGTTACACCATCGAAGAAAATACACATCGGAGAGGAGAAATCCAACTTCAGATAGAAGACATAAAACCAAGCAGAAACAAAGCCTTATAACAGGCTACGGAGAAAGACAAGACACAGATGGACTACAAAAGCATTTTGAAACAATACTGGGGATACGATGACTTCCGCGGAATACAGGAAGACATCATCACCAGTATCGGCCAACAGCGGGATACGCTGGGGCTGATGCCGACCGGAGGAGGTAAGTCCATCACGTTTCAAGTGCCGGCTCTTGCTCAAGAAGGGCTTTGCCTGGTCATCACGCCACTTATCGCATTGATGAAAGACCAGGTACGCAACCTGCGCGACCGGGGTATCAAGGCTATAGCTGTCTACTCGGGTATGACAAAAGAAGAAATTGTAGTCGCGCTTGAAAACTGTATCTTTGGCAACTATAAGTTTCTCTATATCTCTCCGGAACGACTGGATACAGAAATATTCCAGCAAAAGCTCCGCAGCATGAAGGTAAGCATGATTACGGTAGACGAATCGCACTGTATTTCTCAATGGGGATACGATTTTCGCCCTGCTTACCTCAAAATATCCGAAATACGAAAGCTGTTGCCCGGTGTTCCGGTACTGGCTCTGACAGCAACGGCTACCCCTGAAGTCGTAAAAGACATTCAGGCACGTCTTGCCTTTAAGGAAGAAAATGTATTCCGCATGAGTTTCGAGCGGAAGAACCTGGCTTACATTGTACGGAACACAGAAAACAAAGCAGAAGAATTGCTCCACATTCTGAATCATGTACCGGGTTCGGCTATTGTATACACACGAAACAGAAAAAAGACAAAGGAAATCTGCCAGTTTCTCAACCAACAGGGAATCACTGCCACATTTTACCATGCCGGACTTCAGAACGACATCAAAGATCAGCGACAAAAAAGTTGGCTAACAGGAGAACATCGCGTGATGGTAGCTACCAATGCCTTCGGTATGGGCATAGACAAGCCGGATGTCCGACTGGTAGTACATGCCGACTTTCCGGATTCTCCCGAGGCGTATTTTCAGGAAGCAGGACGTGCCGGACGAGACGGAAACAAAGCATATGCCGTATTGCTCTATGCACAAAGCGACAAAGCCATTCTTCGCAAACGCATCTCCGATACTTTTCCTGAAAAAGAATACATACGCAAAGTATACGAAGATATCAACTTCTATTACCAGATGGCTCTTGGTGACGGATTGGGATGTACCTATGCATTCAACATCGATGAATTCTGTCACAACTTCAAGCACTTCCCCATTCAGGTAGACAGTGCCTTGAAGATACTGACCCGTGCCGAATATCTGGAGTATACCGACGAACAGGACAATGCTTCCCGCATCATCTTCACACTCCGGAGAGACGACTTATACCGTTTGCAGGAATACAATGCCGACACAGAAAAGCTGATTCATACCATTCTCCGTTCGTATACAGGTATATTCAGCGATTATGCTTATATCAGCGAAGATACATTGGCATTGCGAACCGGTTTGTCAAGACAACAAATCTACGAGACATTGGTCCTGCTCACCAGACAGCATATTCTGCATTACATTCCGGGAAAGAAAACCCCTTACATTATCTATACCTGCGAACGCCGCGATACCTCGCGTATTCATCTCAGTAAAGAAGTATACGAAGACCGCAAAGAAAGTTTCGAACGGCGCATACAAGCTATGCTGGAATATGCAGATGCCAAGGAACAATGCAGAAGCCGTATGCTGCTCCGGTATTTCGGAGAAAAGAATGAACACAATTGCGGACAATGTGATGTATGCCTGAAGAAACATCAAAGCGGATTGAAGCAGGGAGAATTCGACGACATTGCCGAAGCGATAAACGCCGAACTGAAAGCACATCCCTTGTCAGCTCATGAACTGATGGGAAAATTGGCTTACGATAAAGAAAAGGCTTCTTGCGTACTCCGGTATCTGATGGCAGAAGAAATCATTCAGGAAAGCGACGGAAAGTTCATCCTCACCAAGTCATAATCTCCTTAATGTTTCCACTTCACAAACAGAGAAAAGAAAGGTTTGCTTTTCGACTGAAGAAAAACACCAGCAGAATGCAGAAGCACTGAAAATAAAATCAGTCCCAAGCCTACATAAAAACTGGCATTCAGTTCTTTGGCTTCGTGAAAAAGAAACATCGCTGCTATAATACTATAAATAGGCTCCAGATTGTAAGTCAGATTAAAAGTAAAGGCCGATATTTTCTTCAACACCTGAATCTGTAAAATGTAAAGCAATACGGTGCAGACCGAAGCAAACAGAAGCAAGTAAACGAAATCGATCAGTGAGGGAAGTATCGACGCTACGGGAAAGAAAGACAGATAAAGCGGAAGCAGACAGGATAACCCTAAAAAGCCTCCTCCCATCTCATACATCAGCATAGTACTCGAAGTATATCCCACAGATACTTTCTTATTGCAGATAGTGAAAAGGGAAGCCAGTGCCGACGAAAGGATTCCCATACCTATTCCCAGACGGTAACGGGTATCAAAATGGAAAATAAGAATAATCCCCAACACTCCTATCAGACTGCATGCTATCTCTCCCAGCGATATACGATGACGGTTGATAAGCGGTTCGAACAAAGCTGTAAAAAAACTCATCAAAGACAAACAAACCACTCCGATGGATACATTCGAAGCCTTGATACTTCCATAGAAAAACAGCCAGTGAATGGCAAGCAACATTCCTACAGAACCTATTTTACACACATCACGGAAAGATACTCTCTTCAGCTTGCCCAACATCCACAGCAAAAGAAAAAACATCACGGTAGCAAACAGCATCCGATACCACACCAACAATCCCTCATTCAAGGATATTAAACGCCCAAAGATACCGGTAGCTCCTGCAATCAACACCGACACATGAAGTTTGATAAATGCCTCTTTCATTCTTTTAGTTTCTTTTTACGAGGGTGCAAAGATACAATTTATTTACACGCACCCCTTCAATATCCCGCTTCATATTCTATATTCCTTCCGGTTTTGAAGAGTATAATATTTTCCATATTTTTGTCGGTACAAAGTAAAAGACAAATGAAAAACATACTCCATAAAATACAGTCGCTATATCCTCTCTCAGATGCTACCATTGAAGAACTGAAGGCTTATGTTACCCCATGCCGGTTTCCCAAAAGGTATCAGATGATTAAAGCCGATATGTTCTGCAAATATGCCTATTTCATAGAAAAAGGAATGACACGCTCTTTCTGGCTGGTAGACGGAGAAGAAATTACAACCTCCTTTGCCTGGGAAGGAAGCATTGTATTCAGTATGGACGAACTGTACTATCAGAAGAAAAGCGAGGAATATGTAGAAGCACTGGAAGAAGTGGAAGCCTATCGCATTTCTCTGACCGACCTGCGTCATCTGTTCGAAACCAATCTTGAATTATGCAACTGGGGCAGAATCATCCATCAGAACGAATATCGCCGTCTGCACCGCAGCCACAAGGAACGGCTTACGCTGCCGGCTAAAGAGCGGTATGAAGAGTTCAAGAAACAGTTTCCCGAAGTGTGTCAGCGGGTGAACTTAGGATTCATCGCTTCTTACCTTGGCATTACGTTGCCCACACTCAGCCGACTCAGGAGTGGAGAATAACAACATACAGTAAATCATACATCCAAAAGATGAAATCTACTTATAAAGACCAAAAGGTTACACATTATTTATATATTTGCAATTTGTAAAAACTAATTATCTACTATGGATCGCACAAATAAAATAGGCGAAAAGATTCAATCGCTACGAACAATAAAAGAAATCAGCAGAGAAGAACTTGCTGACCGTACCGGACTCTCAATCGAACAGATTGCACGTATAGAAGAAAATATCGATATCCCTTCTTTGGCTCCCCTCATCAAAATAGCCAGAGCATTGGGAGTACGGCTGGGAACCTTCCTGGACGACCAACCGGAAGAAGCCGGAGCAATTATCTGCCGCAAAGGTGACGCAGATGATACCATCAGTTTTTCGAATAATGCCACAGATTCCCGCCTGCATATGCGCTATCATTCTTTGTCGCGCAACAAGACAGACCGCCACATGGAGCCTTTCATCATCGACATAGAAGCCAATGAAACAGCTCAGTTCAGTCTGTCGGCACACGAAGGCGAAGAGTTTATCATGGTTTTACAAGGAATGGTCGAAATCAATTACGGAAAGTTTACCTATCTTCTGGAAGAAGGAGATACCATTTATTACGACTCGATTGTGCCGCATCATGTACATGCTTTCGAAGGACAGGAAGCAAAAATCCTGGCAGTAATTTATACTCCTATCTAAAAAACCGGCAATACCATGAAACAGTTATCGAAAAAGACACTGGGAGACTGGCTGGAGCATTGGGCAAGTCACACTCCCGACAAAGAATATATTGTATACTCCGACCGTAACCTGCGTTTTACCTGGAAAACATTCAATCAGCGGGTAGACAACATGACCAAGGGATTGCTTGCCATCGGTATCACCCACGGTACACATGTAGGTATTTGGGCAGGAAATGTACCCGACTGGCTTACCTTTCTTTATGCATGCGCAAAAATCGGTGCTGTAGCTGTTACGGTCAATACCAACTACAAGCAGGCCGAACTGGAATATCTCTGCGAGAATTCGGATATGCATACCCTCTGTATTGTCAACGGAGAAAAAGACAGCAACTTTGTAGAGATGACCTATGCCATGCTGCCCGAACTGAAAACATTCGAGCGAGGACACATGAAAAGCAAACGGTTTCCCTGCATGAGAAACGTCATTTACATCGGGCAGGAAAAATACCGGGGAATGTACAATACATCGGAAATCCTGCTGTTGGGCAACAACATAGACGATGAGGTTCTGGCAGAAGCCAAAAAGAAAGTCAACTGCCACGATACGGTGAACATGCAATACACTTCGGGAACAACCGGTTTTCCAAAAGGTGTCATGCTTACCCATTACAACATAGCCAACAATGGTTTCCTGACAGGCGAACACATGAAATTTACATCAGACGATAAACTGTGTGTCTGCGTTCCTCTTTTCCACTGCTTCGGCGTGGTTCTGGCTACCATGAACTGTCTGACTCACGGATGTACACAAGTCATGGTAGAGCGCTTTGACCCGCTGCTGGTACTGGCCTCCATACATAAGGAGCGATGTACTGCACTCTACGGGGTTCCGACCATGTTCATTGCCGAACTGCATCATCCGATGTTCGACATGTTCGACCTCTCCAGTCTGCGTACCGGTATCATGGCCGGCTCACTCTGTCCGGTAGAACTGATGAAGCAGGTAGAAGAAAAAATGTTTATGCGCGTCACCAGTGTATACGGTCTCACTGAAGCCTCACCCGGTATGACTCACAGCCGTATAGACGACCCGCAGGAAGTAAGATTCAATACCGTAGGACACGACTTTGAGTTTACAGAAGTACGGGTAATCGATCCGGAAACCGGCAAAGAATGTCCGGTAGGTGTACAAGGTGAAATGTGCAACCGCGGATACAATACCATGAAAGGATATTACAAGAATCCGCAGGCTACGGCAGAAGTCATCGATAAAAACGGTTTCCTGCATTCGGGAGACCTGGGTGTAAAGGATGAAAACGGAAACTACCGCATCACCGGACGCATCAAGGACATGATTATCCGGGGAGGAGAAAATATCTACCCTAGAGAAATAGAAGAATTCCTTTATCAGATGCCCGGTATCAAGGATGTGCAGGTAGCCGGTATTCCGTCGAAGAAATACGGAGAAGCGGTAGGAGCTTTCATCATTCTGCACGAAGGCTACAACATGAATGAGTTTGACGTACGCGACTTCTGTCAGGGAAAAATTGCCCGCTACAAGATTCCGAAATACATCTTCTTTGTGAAGGAGTTTCCGATGACAGGAAGTGGTAAAATACAGAAATTCAAATTAAAGGACATCGGTCTGGAACTCTGCAAGCAGCAAGGTATCGAAATTATTTAAGACATAAATACAACGATGGCGACACAATCTGCACTGATTATGTCGCCATTATTGTATGACAGCAGTTTCATGCTGTATCCGACGTCGCCGTCCGTACAACCGGCGGCGTCGGCTATGAAATCAACGACGCTGTCCATAGAGCCGACGTCGCTGAATGCACGCAACGCCCATCACCAGACGGTTACGAAACAAGATCTTTTCTCAATTCTTCCGACAAGCCTCATATAAATCATAAACAGACAAACTCTTTTCAAAATCCTCCTGCGACAAAGCAGTACGAACCATCAGAGTAACCGGTTCCCCGGGAAGCAAATCGATATAATTATCGGAAAAAGTAGTTTCAAAATTATCACTGCACAAATATACCGCACGGGCAAAGCGGTTGCTCTGCAAGGTCACTTCAAAGCCTCCTTCTACCGGACGGATATCCTTCCGGATAGTTGCCGGAGCATAAGCCATCTCCTTCTGTGCAGCCAGAAAACAATTGTTGGCATAACATTTCCTGCCGTCTTCTTTCAGATATACATGTACCACCACATCCTGAGGAGAAGCTCCATCCAACAGTCTGTCCAACTGCTCTTCGAATACACAAGAAGACGTATTCGGATTTATTTGAATCTGCTTTTCCAATGCACTGACTTTTCCACCTTCCAGTTTCCAAACCTCTACCGATAACACCGTCTGCAAAGGCTCCCGGCGGTCGGACACTGCATATACACGCAGATTGCCCTCTTCTACAAGAGGAGACAAAAGTATATCGGAATAAGCCTTCCGTGCAAAATAATGCTGTGCTTTCCACCGGCCGTAATAATCCCGGCTCGACCACGATGCCACCGGCCAGCAATCGTTATGCTGCCAGAATAAAGAACCCATACAATACGGCATATCCCTGCGATGTGCTTCCATGGCTATCTTAATGGCATCGCCCTGCAAGACCTGAGTGAGATAAAGGAACGAGCGGAAATCTTTAGGTTCGCGATGTTCTGCAAGCATATAAGTTTCTATCAACTTGTTGGCATGTTCTCCCCCACGCTGATGGGCCATCATCACCTCGGAAGTAATATTCCAGTCTTCGGGACCCGACGTATAGCGTTTCACCGTTTCAAAATCGGGGAACGACTGAAAGCCATACTCGCTGAAAAAACGGCTTCTTTCCTTATTATACTGCGAAATTGGTTCCCTTCCACCCCATACTCTCCAATAATGGCGGTCCCCGTTACAGTCGTCGTTTACCTGTCCTTCGAGTCCGAAAGGTGAAGACGGCAGATAAAAACGGTCGGGATCTTCTTCGCTTACCACCAAAGGCAATGTTTCCAGATACTGTTTATCCATCTGCGCCTTAATCAGCCGGGCATATTCCGGATTCTGTTCGTTGTATTTTTTTGCCCAGCCCCATCCGTACCAGGCTTCATTGCACTCGTTGTTTCCACACCAGATGGCAATACAAGGATGATTACGCAAACGGCGTACATTATCGATTGCTTCCCGACGCACATTCTCCAGCCATTCGCCTTCTGCCGGATAGAGACTACATGCAAACATAAAGTCCTGCCATACCAGGATACCGTATTCATCGCAAAGGTCGTAGAAAATATCGTTTTCATAAATTCCTCCTCCCCACACACGAAGCATATTCATATGTACATCGGCTGCATCCTGAATGGTTTTCCGGTAATTCTCTTCCGTTACTCGCGGAAGGAAATTATCTTGTGGTATATAGTTTGCTCCTTTCATAAAAACAGGACGTCCGTTGAGTTCGAAGAAAAACGAAGTTCCATGCGCATCGGGTTTTCGTATCACCTTCAACGAGCGAACCCCTACCCTATCCTGATGTGCATCGGCAGTCTGTTTACCCACAACGAGCGTTGTTTCAAACGTATACAGATGTGGATTGCCCAACCCGTTGCTCCACCACAATTCAGGATTTTTCATGACAAAAGGCAATTCCACTTTATTTACTCCCTGCTTCAAGGAAGTCTTTACACGTGCTAGCACCTTTCCGTTATCGGTATCGGTCAGTACCACAGAAGCATCGGTCATCTCCTTGTCGGCCACCACCTCAACCTGTCCGGTCAGTACAGCCTTCTTTTCATTGACTTCATGCTGACGGATGAACACATTGCTGATACGTGCATCGTTCCATGCCTCTACATACACCGGACGCCAGATTCCCGAAGTCACCAGACGAGGTCCCCAATCCCATCCATAATGATAACCGGCCTTCCGGGCAAATACACTTACTTTCTTATTAAATACACCTCCATTCTCCGACTGGTCGTTTCCTGCAGAATAATGATATGGCAATGCATCCCATTTTGGGATATCCACTTTCAGAGGAGAATGAAAATAAATACGCAGGATATTTCCGGATGACTTGACCAGCGACTTGACTTCCACTCTCCATTCCCGAAACATATTGTCGGCCTTTAGAATCAAAGAATCATTCAGATACACATCGGCATACGTATCCAATCCCTTAAAAAGCAAATCAATATTCTGTCTGTTCATAAATTCATCGGAAAGTGAAAAAGACGACTCATATACCCAGTCTTCTTTATCAATCCACTGTACTCCCCGTTCATTCAAACGGTAGTAAGGGTCTTCTATTATTCCGTTATTCATCAAGTCGGTATGCACGACTCCAGGAACTGTAGCCGGATACCAGTTAGACAGTCTGGCCTGACGAAATTGCCATCCTTCATTCAGCTCCATCCGTAAAGGGGCTGCCGAAAGCCAGGTTCCACATCCTAAAGAAAAGGTTGTCAATGCTGTATAGCGTAATATTTTCGAAAAGTTTTTCATAGAATTATTTTTCATCACTTCAATTTTACAATCTTATCTTCTACAGGCAGACTGGCCAATAGGCCATATACCTCAAAAGGAAAGGGGATGAAAAGCGGTATCAATTCGTCTTTCATCTCCTTTCTACTATGCATTTGCCGATGCAAACCAATGCCTACGAGCACTTACATCAGTCTTTTCTGACAATCTTCACCAGCAATGTCTTTCCATTGGGTTTTCCCTTCATGTCATGCGATTCTGATTTCACCAATCCGACTCCTTTCGCATACCATTCGGTAATGCGTTCGGTTTCCGATTTTACCAGAATCTTGGTCCGTTTCAGATAGGAAATCTTGATACATTCAAATCTTCCGGCAGTAGTACCGATGGAATCTTTTCCCATATAAGCAGCTCCCGAGATTGTAACCTCGTTCTTCAGCATATTGGAAATTAAAGAATAAGAACGTTCAGGAATAGATTCTCCTCCCTCAGCTCCATCTTTTATGACAAATGAGTTATCTCCTTTAAATTTCAGTTTCTCCTCGAAAAGAGCATGCGCCTTTTCGTCGTATTTTTCCGGGTCAAGATCGGCTTCAACATAAGGGCCATACATCAAATCCTGCTTGTAAACGGTATTCTGTCCGTCATAACTCCAGTCGTACAATGTATAGCTGGTATTATTTTTCGCCTTATTGGCCACAAGTTTCATATAATAAGTAGCTTTTGCCGCATTGCCGTTCTCCCCAGCCTTGGTTACAGTTACTGTTCCGTTCGAAATACTTTGTCCAGCCTCATCGTAGCTTACATAATGAAGTTCAGTACCTTGCTTCGTACAAAAATATTGTGCCTGCATACTATGTACCATCAGCAATCCAAGCACAGTAAACATTAATTTTCTCATTGTTCTATTTGTTTAATTAATTTGTCATCTGTTAAGATGGGGCAAACTTACAAATTTATTTCCATCAAAAATGCTTTCTCGTTCTTTTTCAAAGAAAACAGCAGTGTCAGTTATCATTTTCTAACTATATTTAAAGAATATAGGATGCGGCTCGGCATTACCTTCGTTCAAAAGCAAGCTTTTGACTTGGTACTGCGCTCACCTTTAACTATATTTGCAACACTTAACGATTAAAACCAAATATATCATGGGCTTATTTACATCTTTGTTCGGCGGAAACAAGTCGAACGAATGTCAGGAAGACAAGCAGAAAAAGAAAAATTTTGAAATATTGAAATACGACGGTATCCGCGCCCGCAACATGCGCCAGCTGCCTTATGCCATTAAATGTTTTGAAGAAGCCATTGCACTGAATGAAGAAACAGAAACCATGCAATTGCTGGCTACCACCTACATACAGGCAGACCGCACAGAGGATGCACGCAATATACTGAACCGGCTTTGCGAAAAAGAACCGGAAAATGTAAATGCTTTACTTTCATTGGCCAACGTATGCCACATGCAACAAGATTACGACAGTATGGCTTCTGCATGTGAAAAAGCAATACAGATTGCTCCCGAAAATACTACAGCCCTTTATCTGGCTGGAAAAGCAGAACACTCCCGCCACAACGATTTACAGGCTATAGTAATGCTGACCAAAGCTATTACACAAAACGAAACCTTTACAGAAGCTTATCTGCTCCGTGCGGAGGTACTTTGGAGCATGAGACAGGCTAAAGATGCCTTGGAGGATATCGAGAAGGTTTTATCGCTCGATGCAAACGAAGAAAAAGCATTATTAATAAAGGGAGAAATTGAAGCGGCACTGGGACATACAGAACAGGCTTTCGAATGCTTTAATCAGGTAGCAGAACTGAATCCTTTCAACGAAAACTCTTATCTTCTGAAAGGAACTTTGCAGATAGAGCTGAAAAACTTCGACCAGGCTATCGAAACTTATGAAGAGGCTATCGAACTGATGCCCGACAATGCCAAACTGTATCAGGAACGCGGACGGGCACGCCTGCTGAAAGGAGATAAGGAAGGCTCGATGGCCGACTTGAAAAAAGCCATCGAACTGAATCCTGAAAATGAGAACCAGATAAACGGTCACTTCAAGAACTTTGAAGATACAGGAAAAGGTATCTTGTGGTAAGACTGCCCTGCAAGATAAAAACAACGTTCGGCAAGAAATCACCTGATGGATGTATCAGCATCCGTATTGGTAATTGTTCTTGCCGAACGTTTTATATATCTACTTTATAATAGAGATTGATTTTATCAGAACTGGAAAATAGCCGTCACAACCAGACGATGATTTAAGATAGAGTGTGAACTGATTGCCTTTGCCTGGTTATCAAATTCGTCTCCATACCACGCACTACACAACGAATACTCTGCACCCAGTTTCCAATGATTGCGGTTGTAAGTGAGTTCTGCACTTCCTGTAACAAGCTGGTCGAGAGTTGTACCGGTGCCCAATACCCCTTGTACATCTTCTCCCGCACCCAAATTCTTCAGATAACCGAAGAACAAAGCCGGACGCCAGGTCTTCCCATATGCAATATTCAACCAGGTAGAGGAAGTACGCAGCGGAGTATACTCCTGCTTGCCATTATGAGTGTCTATCGAAGTAATGCCATATCCTCCTACCGTACTGGTCTGTGTCAAGTTGGAGCCTAATACAGTCTTAGCCGATACCAACAGCTGGTCGTATGTATATTTCACATGAGCCTCAGCCGATACTCCTGTAATACGCTCACTCACCTTGTAAGTTTCACCGTCTATCACAGAGTTGACACGTGGAACGATGGAAGACACGTGTACACCGGCTCCAGCCAACAGACCGGTCTGTTTATAGTCTACACCGGCATAGAATTCCGGGACACAACTGTTTTTCAAGAAGTTCTGGCTTTTCTGTGTAGCAGTGCTTCCAGCCACATTGGTAGAAGGTCCGACAGACAAATATTGCGACTGCCAGATAGCAGCTGCCGTAAGCATAAAGTGTTTGGCTGTATAACGGTAACGGATTTGAGGAGCACGGCTAAACGGCTGATAAGGTGCTCCCATATTCAGGTTCAGAATTTCAGGAGCTACATCTCCGTACAATGGATGCCAGGTCTGTCCGACAAGCAAGGCCGATTTTCCCCAGTCCAAGTTGAAATACACATGACGCAGACGGAACATGGAATAAGAAGTACCCGATCCGCGAAAATCGACTTCTACCTTAGCCGAAGTCTTGACCTTTCCCCACATCGGTCCCTTTACATCCACTCCTAAACGAGTATATAAAGTATAAAAATTACCATTTGCAGCACTGTTCAAATCATTTCCATCCGGATCCAGTACTTCATCTTGCGGATACATGTAAAACAAACCATCTACCGTTTCAGAATTGGCACGACTGTTATAAAACAAATCCGTACGTACCTGACCATAGAATTTGTAGTCAAATCCTTTTTTCTGGGCAAAAGCAGTGGCAGACACTCCGAGCACTGCCGCCATAAAAAGACATCTCTTCTTCATTCTTAACATGATATTAAAAAAACACGGCTGCAAAGATACTGATTTTTATCATACCCATGCACATCAGAAATAAAAGCCAAAGCCAATCTTAAAACCTAACTTACTGTACTCCGAACAGTTCATGAAACTCAAATCGTAATATACGGCAGGTTCTATGGTAACCGTTCCATTCAGAAAGAAGGCATATCCCAGCTCAGGAGTCATGCAAACAATATTTTTCCGGTTGACAGAATTCGACAAATGTTTATAAGCAAATCCTAAACCGCCATATACTCCACAACTCGACAAATAATAACGTGCTCCTACCCCCAATGCAGTTTCATCCATTCCATTTTCTACATATTCGCCTTTGAAGTTGATCAGCACAGATAGATTATCTACCACAAAAGCTCCTCCCTCTACATTCAGTCCGAAGTTCGTTCCTTCATATTTACTGTGTGACAGGTTTAATCCGGTAAGAGAAGTGTTGACAAAAAACGTCCCTTCTTCAAACTGTGCTTTAGCTTGTACACACGCCATTAACAGTACACACACAATAGTGATTTTCTTCCACATAAATACATTCAGAATTAAATTGTTATTCTATTTCAATCAAAAAAAGACAGCAAACCATATATCTGCTGTTCGTGCACAAAAATAACAATTCCCCTGTTGAAGTACAAAATTTCATGTCTACAATACTTTTCTATCCTTCTGTAATATTAATCCGGTATTCCAACCGTAATCGATAAAAACAAGAACAGCAACTTATATTGTAGTACAACAAAGCCATATCAATTTCACAAAAAAAAGAAGGAGATGGCTTTAAATAAAAAAGTCACACTATCTTTGCAAAAACAACAGATGTCTATGCGCTTATCCATTTTATTATTCTTGATGGGGTTGTTGAGCTACCTGCCTCTCTGCGCACAACCCAAAAACGAAATACGTGCTACGTGGCTTACTACTTTGGGAGGGCTGGATTTCCCTTCTTCCAAAGCCAGTTCTGCGGCCGGTATCCAGCGACAAAAACAGGAATTATGCAAAATATTAGATGAACTGAAACAGGCTCATATCAATACAGTACTCTTTCAGACCCGTCTGAGAGGCGATGTGATTTATCCTTCTGCCATCGAAACTTTTGCAGAATCGCTTACCGGACATGAAGGACGGAATCCGGGCTATGACCTGCTGGAATTTGCAACAGCTGAATGCCATAAAAGAGGCATGGAACTTCATGCATGGATTGTGACCATACCGGTAGGTAACAACCGACAAGTGAAACTGTTGGGTAAGAACTCAGTCGTAAAGAAGTATCCTCTGCTCTGTAAACAATACAAAGGAAGCTGGTATCTGGATCCCGGACAACCGGGCACTGCCGATTACCTTGCTCGCCTGGTACGGGAAATTGTATCCCGATACGACATTGACGGCATCCATCTCGATTATATCCGCTATCCGGAACGTGCCCAACAGTTTCCGGACAATGCCACTTTCCGCAAATATGGAAAAGGACAAAACTTGGAACAATGGAGACGGGATAACATCACCCGCATCGTACGCAGAATCTATACGGAAGTAAAGACACTCAAGCCTTGGGTAAAGGTCAGCAGTTCGCCTGTAGGGAAATATGCCGACACGCAACGATACAGTTCGCACGGGTGGAATGCTTACGAAACAGTATATCAAGATGCTCAAGCATGGCTGAAAGAAGACATACACGATGCACTCTTTCCTATGATGTATTTCCCCAACAATCATTTCTATCCTTTTGCTTTAGACTGGAAAGAGAACAAAAGCAACCGGTGGGTAGTACCGGGACTGGGTATTTATTTTCTTCATCCCAAAGAAAAGAACTGGGATGCAGCCGAAATAATCCGTCAGATTCATTTCATACGAAAAAGCGGACTGGACGGAGAAGCTTATTTCCGAAATCGTTTTCTGCTGGAAAATACAAAAGGGATATTAAGTACCTTAAAAAACAGGTTTTATCAGACACCTTCCTTCGTTCCTCCCATGACGTGGGCAGACAGCATTGCTCCATCGGTTCCCGATACTCCGGTTTTGTACGAAACAAAAGAAGGAATACACCTTTCATGGTCTCCTTCAACTGATAACAGTACATTACCGGTACACTATCGTGTTTATGCATCCAATTTTTATCCAGTTGATATCACACAAGCTGAACATATCGTAGAAACACGGATAGACACAACTTGTTATACCACTTCGTCTTCCCAACTATATTGGGCTGTGACAGCAGTAGACCGATATGGCAACGAAAGTCAACCGCTCTACTTTAAGACAATATCAGAAGAAAGCCTTCCGATATGGAACCATTTGCCCGACCTTCCTGCAGGCGGTATCCTGATAATATACGATGCCACGGGAACTGAACTTTTCCGTACCTCGGATATTCACTCCCAACAGATACAAAATCTGGCTCCGGGATTTTACAGAATCAAGATTTTAACCGACAACGGGCAAAGCATAGCAACAGGAAGCATCGTAAGATAAGGTTTTATGTATAAATCGTATGGATATAAGCAAAATAATCCGTACTTTTGCACATTCAATTGAAGAAATAAAACAAACTTATTACTATATCTCATGAGCAATCAACGATACATGCAGCGCGGCGTATCCGCATCGAAAGAAGATGTACACAACGCCATCAAGAACATTGACAAAGGTATTTTCCCGAAAGCATTCTGCAAAATCATCCCAGATATCTTGGGAGGCGATCCGGAATATTGCAATATCATGCATGCCGACGGAGCCGGCACCAAATCATCACTGGCTTACCTGTACTGGAAAGAAACCGGTGACTTGTCTGTATGGAAAGGTATCGCACAGGATGCTTTGATTATGAACATCGATGACTTGTTGTGCGTAGGAGCAGTAGACAACATTCTGGTTTCTTCTACTATCGGACGAAACAAACTGCTTGTACCGGGAGAAGTAATTTCTGCCATTATCAATGGTACTGATGAGTTGTTGGCAGAACTCCGCGAAATGGGTGTAGGTGTATATGCTACTGGTGGTGAAACTGCTGATGTAGGCGACTTGGTTCGTACTATCATTGTAGACAGTACCGTGACTTGCCGTATGAAACGCAGTGATGTAATCGACAATGCCAACATCCGTCCGGGTGATGTAATTGTAGGTCTGGCTTCTTACGGACAGGCTACTTACGAAAAAGAATACAACGGTGGTATGGGAAGCAATGGTCTGACCAGTGCCCGTCACGATGTATTCAGTAAGTATTTGGCAGAGAAATATCCGGAAAGCTACGACAAGGCAGTACCTGAAGATTTGGTTTACAGTGGTAATTTGAAACTGACAGACAGTGTAGAAGGTTCTCCGCTGGACGCCGGTAAACTGGTACTTTCACCAACACGTACTTATGCACCGGTTGTGAAGAAGTTACTGGATGCACTTCGCCCGCAGATTCACGGTATGGTACATTGCTCAGGTGGTGCACAGACTAAAGTATTACATTTCGTAGGCGATAACTGCCGTGTGATTAAAGACAACCTCTTCCCTGTTCCTCCTTTGTTCCGCACAATCAAAGAACAGAGTGGTACTGACTGGGACGAAATGTACAAAGTGTTCAACATGGGACATCGTCTGGAAGTTTACCTGTCACCGGAACATGCAGAACAGGTTATCGAAATCAGTAAATCGTTCAATATCGATGCACAGATTATAGGACGTATCGAAGAAAGTAACGGTACAAAAGAACTGATTATAAAGAGCGAATTCGGAGAATTCAAATACTAATAAAAAATGATACAGGATGAGGCAATGCATCCTGTACCATTTTATCAAAACAGCAGCCAATAAGAAATATGAAATATTCTTTACTCATATTTACAGCACTTGCCCTTGCGTTCGCTATTTGGCAAAATCGCGTTTACCAAAAAAGTATTATAGATAATCTAAGCAGACCTTATCGAAGATGCATAGCTATACTTATGTGGATAAGTTATATTGCTGCCGCATATTTTTTGATAAGTGAATTGATTCTTTATTGGAGCGAGCATGGGTTTAATTGGCGAGTTGTAATAAAAATCCTCGTCAGCGCAGGATGGATCACTATATTATATATGAAGTATTACATTGAAAAATACACTAGCAAAGAAACTGTGGAAATAAAGTGATATGGCAGAAAACAATACCATTTTAGAAAAGCTGGAAGGCTTGGTAGCCCGCTTCGAGGAAGTATCAACTTTGATTACAGACCCGAACGTAATTGGCGATCAGAAACGATACGTAAAACTGACCAAAGAATACAAGGAACTGGGAGACATCATGGCAGCCCGCAAAGAGTACCTGCAATGCCTGAACGGACTGGAAGAAGCCAAAATGATGATGTCTGAAAATGATCCGGAAATGAAAGAAATGGCTCGTGAAGAAGCTGCTGCCTGCGAAGCCCGTATTCCGGAATTGGAAGAGGAAATCAAATTATTATTGGTTCCTGCCGACCCACAAGACGACCGTAATGCAATTCTTGAAATCCGTGGTGGTACAGGAGGAGACGAAGCTGCAATCTTTGCCGGCGACTTGTTCCGTATGTATTCTAAATATTGCGAATCAAAAGGTTGGAAACTGGAAGTATCAAGTGCCAACGAAGGAGCAGCCGGCGGTTTCAAGGAAATCATCTGTTCTGTAACCGGAGACAAGGTATATGGAACTTTAAAATACGAATCGGGGGTACACCGTGTACAGCGTGTACCCGCTACTGAAACACAAGGACGTGTGCATACCTCAGCTGCATCGGTTGCCGTACTTCCCGAAGCCGAACCTTTTGATGTAGAAATCAACGAAGGAGAAATCAAATGGGATACATTCCGAAGCGGTGGTGCAGGAGGACAGAACGTAAACAAGGTAGAATCTGGAGTTCGTTTGCGTTATAACTGGAAGAACCCGAATACCGGAGTGGTAGAGGAAATCCTTATCGAGTGTACCGAAACCCGAGACCAGCCGAAGAACAAGGAACGTGCACTCTCACGTCTGCGTACCTTTATCTACGATAAGGAACATCAGAAATACATCGATGATATTGCTTCCAAGCGTAAAACAATGGTAAGCACGGGCGACCGTTCGGCCAAGATCCGTACATACAATTATCCACAAGGACGTATCACCGATCATCGTATCAACTATACCATTTATAATCTGGCTGCATTCATGGATGGAGACATTCAAGACTGTATCGACCATCTGATTGTAGCAGAAAATGCAGAACGTCTGAAAGAAAGTGAATTGTAAACAAATAAAAACAACCAGAATATGAATAAGCAAGAATTATTTGAGAACATCAAACGTAAACAGTCTTTCCTGTGTGTAGGATTGGATACCGATATAAAGAAAATCCCAGAACATTTACTGAAAGAAGAAGACCCTATCTTTGCTTTCAACAAAGCCATTATTGACGCTACAGCACCTTACTGTATCGCTTACAAGCCCAATTTGGCTTTCTACGAGAGTATGGGTGTAAAAGGATGGATTGCTTTTGAAAAAACAGTAGAATACATCAAAACAAACTATCCGGATCAGTTTATCATTGCAGATGCCAAACGTGGAGATATCGGTAATACTTCGGCCATGTATGCCCGCACATTCTTCGAAGAACTGAATATCGACTCTGTAACTGTAGCACCTTACATGGGCGAAGACAGCGTGACTCCATTCCTTACTTATGAGGGAAAATGGGTGATTCTGCTGGCGTTGACATCAAACAAGGGCTCACACGACTTCCAGTTGACTGCAGATACAGAAGGAGAACGCCTGTTTGAAAAAGTTTTACGCAAATCTCAGGAGTGGGCAAACGACCAAAACATGATGTATGTAGTAGGCGCAACTCAGGGACGTATGTTTGAAGACATCCGCAAAATCGCTCCAAACCACTTCCTGTTGGTTCCCGGCATCGGAGCTCAAGGTGGTTCTTTGGAAGAAGTTTGTAAATACGGTATGACCAAAGAATGCGGCCTGATTGTTAACTCCAGCCGTGCAATCATCTACGCTGACAAGAGTGAGAACTTTGCTCAAGTAGCCGGAGAAGAAGCACATAAGGTACAGCAGCAAATGGCAGAACAATTGAAGATTCATCAGATCTAATTCAATCATCTGATTTTACATCATAAAAAGGGATGAAATAGTTTTTAAAAGCTATTTCATCCCTTTTTTCTATCTAATATGAGCAAGAATTAAGTATAGGAAAGAGAAATAATTAGCATTTTGTACGGATATATAAAAAAAAAATACGTAATTTGCATAATTAACAATGTATATGTCCTTACCAAGACTATACAAAGAAACTATTTTACACGTATATAAAGAACAAAAAAATTAAGTTATGGAGTTCTCAGCCAAACAGATTGCAGAATATATCCAAGGAGTTATAATCGGAGATGAAGAAGCAACTGTGCATACTTTCGCAAAAATTGAAGAAGGTATTCCAGGAGCACTGTCATTTCTTTCGAATCCCAAATATACACATTACATATACGACACAAAATCGTCTATTGTATTAGTTAACAAAGATTTCCAACCCGAACGCGATATACAGGCAACTCTGATTAAAGTTGACAATGCTTACGAAAGCCTTGCCAAACTGATGACTCTATACGAAATGAGTAAACCGAAAAAAAGCGGTATTGATCCTTTGGCTTCCGTTGCAGCCTCAGCTAAAATAGGTAAAAATGTATATATCGGAGCCTTTGCATGCATAGAGGAAGGGGCTGAAATTGGAGATAATGCTTACATTCACCCACATGTAACTGTAGGCTGTAATGCAAAAGTAGGAGAAAATACAATTTTATATCCTCAGGTAACTATTTATCACGACTGCCGTGTAGGAAACCAATGTATAATTCATGCAGGAGCGGTTATCGGAGCCGATGGTTTCGGCTTTGCTCCCAATGCTGAAGGTTATGAAAAGATCCCTCAAATCGGTATTGCAATCATAGAAGATAACGTGGAAATAGGCGCCAATACTTGTATTGACCGTTCTACTATGGGAGCTACCATCGTACACAAAGGAGTAAAACTAGACAATTTAATTCAAGTAGCCCACAATGTAGAAGTAGGCAGCCATACAGTAATGGCTTCGCAAGTAGGTATTGCCGGTTCTACCAAGATAGGCGAATGGTGCATGTTTGGCGGACAAGTAGGAGTAGCCGGACATATACAAATAGGCGACCATGTGAATGTAGGAGCCCAATCCGGTATTCCAGGAAACACCAAGTCAGGCAGCAGTTTGATGGGATATCCTGCAATCGAGCCCAAACAGTTTGCACGTTCATCGGCTGTATTCAAGAAATTACCGGATATGTATAGCGAATTGGGACGCCTGCAAAGAGAAATAGAAGAACTAAAAAAACAACTTAATAAATAAGCCCATGTTGAAACAACAAACATTAAAAGGCAGTTTTTCACTGAATGGCAAAGGACTCCATACTGGAGTTAAACTGACTGTCACATTTAATCCTGCCCCAGAACATCACGGGTATAAAATTCAGCGAATTGATTTAGACGACCAGCCTATCATCGATGCTGTAGCTGAAAATGTAGTTGACACCACTCGCGGTACTGTTCTGGAAAAGAACGGAGTAAAAGTCAGTACCGTAGAACATGCACTGGCAGCTCTTTATGCAGCCGGTATAGATAACTGTCTGATTCAGGTAAACGGTCCGGAATTTCCAATTTTGGACGGTAGTGCCAAAGCATATGTAGAATGCATCAAGCGTGTAGGAATAGAAGAACAAGCTGCTCCTAAAGATTTTTATATTATCAAATCAAAAATTGAATTCAGAGACGAAGCTACCGGTTCTTCCATCATCGTTCTTCCCGACGATAAGTTCAGTGTAAATACACTGATTTCATACGACTCGAAGATTTTAACCAATCAGTACGCCACATTGGAAAATATGGCAGACTTCCCTACTGAAATTGCTTCAGCACGTACATTTGTATTCGTACGCGAAATCGAGCCATTGTTGAACGCCGGTCTGATCAAAGGAGGTGATCTAGACAATGCAATCGTTATTTACGAGAAGCAAATGACTCAGGAAAACTTCGACAAACTGGCTGATGTCATGGGAGTTCCTCACATGGATGCTGCTCAATTAGGATATATCAACCATATACCTTTGGTATGGCCTAACGAACCTGCACGCCACAAATTACTGGACATTATCGGCGATTTGGCTTTGATCGGTAAACCTATCAAGGGACGCATCATCGCTACCCGCCCAGGACACACCATCAACAACAAGTTTGCACGTCAGATCCGCAAAGAAATTCGTCTGCACGAAATACAAGCTCCGGTATACAACTGCAATGAAGCACCAATCATGGATGTAAACCGCATCCGCGAACTGTTGCCTCACCGCTACCCGTTCCAGCTGGTAGACAAGGTAATTGCTATTGGAGCAAATCACATTGTGGGAGTAAAGAATGTAACTTCAAACGAGCCATTCTTCCAGGGACACTTCCCTCAGGAACCAGTCATGCCGGGAGTACTGCAGATAGAAGCAATGGCACAGGTCGGTGGTCTGTTGGTTTTAAACTCACTGGATGACCCGGAAAAATACTCTACATACTTCCTGAAAATAGACAATGTAAAATTCCGTCAGAAGGTTGTTCCTGGAGATACACTGATTTTCCGTGTAGAACTGATGGCTCCAATCCGTCGTGGAGTTTCTACCATGAAAGGTTATATATTCGTAGGCGAAAAAATTGTCTGCGAAGCTGAGTTCATGGCACAAATAGTAAAAAATAAATAATAAACGATTCACTCAGATATATGATAAGCCCGTTAGCATACATACACCCTGAAGCTCAAATCGGAGAAAACGTAGAGATTGGTCCTTTTGTTTTTATCGATAAAAATGTAGTCATTGGCGATAATAATATCATCATGCCCAATGCCAACATTATGTATGGTTCACGCATAGGAAACAATAACCGCATTTTCCCGGGAGCTGTCATAGGAGCTGTTCCTCAGGATTTAAAATTCCGTGGAGAAGAAACAACTGCAGAAATAGGAGACAACAATACAATTCGCGAAAATGTCACCATCAACCGTGGAACAGCAGCGAAAGGCAAAACTGTAGTAGGAAGCAATAATCTTCTGATGGAAGGAGTTCATGTAGCTCATGACACCATCGTAGGCAGCAACTGTATCATTGGAAACTCTACAAAAATGGCAGGTGAAGTCATTATCGACGACAATGCCATTGTAAGCGCCAATGTCTTAATGCACCAATTTTGCCGGGTAGGAGGATATGTCATGATTCAAGGCGGATGCCGCTTCAGCAAAGACATTCCCCCATATATCATTGCAGGAAGAGAACCCATTGCTTACAGTGGAATCAATATAATCGGATTACGCCGCAGAGGATTTTCAAATGAAGTGATTGAAAATATCCACAATGCATACCGCATTATTTACAACAGTGGAAAGAATGTAAGTGATGCATTGGTACAGATACGGGAAGAAATACCTTCTACTCCCGAAATAGAATATATCATTTCATTCATTGAAAATTCGGAAAGAGGAATTATCCGATAAAAAGATTTTTATATCTTTACTACATCAAACAAAGTAAAAAAGATGGTATATAAATTTAGAATCATATCCGATGAAGTTGATGATTTCTTAAGAGAAATCAAAATCGACTCTGATGCTTCATTTTACGAACTGCATGAAGCTATTCTGAAATGTACTGGTTATAAAGACGACCAGATGACTTCTTTCTTTGTCTGTGATGATGACTGGGAAAAACAAACAGAAATTACACTGGAAGACATGGGAGGAGGAAGTTCGGAAGAAGATACTTATATCATGCGTGAAACTCGTTTGAGCGAACTCCTGGAAGAAGAAAAGCAGAAAATGCTGTATGTATTCGATCCGCTGTCCGAACGTGTATTCTTTATCGAATTGTCCGAAATTATCACAGGAAAGGACTTGGATAAGGCTGTTTGCTCCAGAAAAGAAGGAATGCCTCCTGCACAGACAATCGACTTCGACCAGCAGATGAACACCAATGCTGCACTCGATTTGGATGAAAACTTCTACGGCGATCAGGAATTTGATATGGAAGATTTCGACCCGGAAGGTTTTGATATGGGAGGAGGAGGAAATCCTTACGACGAAGACAGATATTAAGAAACAACCGTCTTACCTATAAAGCCGGATATATTCATCTAATACATTCCGGCTTAATCAAGCGAATAGTCTTGTAAACATCTTTAGAGGATTTATTACAAGATTATTCGCTTTATTTGAATCAATTCCAATACCCTTTTTCAGATGAATAAACCTACTCTCATTGTAATTATCGGCCCTACAGGAATTGGAAAGACAGAATTCAGCCTTTCTATTGCCGAAGCATATCATACCTCCATCATTTCGGCAGACTCCCGTCAACTTTATGCTGATTTAAAGATTGGTACTGCCGCCCCTACTCCGGAACAATTGAAGCGCGTTCCCCACTATTTCGTCGGGACACTGAAACTGACCGACTATTACAGTGCAGCACAATATGAAACAGAAGTGCTGAAAACACAGGAACACCTTTTCCAAACCAATCCGGTAGTGGTAATGACCGGAGGTTCTATGATGTACGTAGATGCCGTATGCAAAGGAATAGACGACATTCCGACCGTAGACAAAGAGACACGTGAATTAATGATTCAGCGGTACGAAACCGAAGGACTGGAAAGGCTTTGTGCAGAATTGAAGCTGCTGGACCCGGAATACTACAACATCGTAGATTTAAAGAATCCCAAGCGAGTGATCCATGCCCTCGAAATATGTTATATGACCGGAAAGACATATACCTCCTTCCGTACACGTACCACAAAAGAACGTCCATTCCGCATCATAAAAATAGGATTGAAACGAGACAGAGAAGAACTGTACGAGCGAATCAATAAGCGCGTGGACATAATGATGGAAGAAGGGTTACTGGAAGAAGCGCGTAGCGTATACCCCTACCGACAATTAAATTCGCTCAACACCGTAGGATACAAAGAATTATTCAACTATCTGGACGGACAATGGGAATTGCCCTTTGCTATCGAAAAAATAAAACAGAATTCGCGTATTTACTCGCGCAAACAGGTAACGTGGTTTAAAAGAGACGAAGAAATAACCTGGTTCCATCCCAATCAGCAAGAAGAAATTCTAAAATATATTTCAGAGTGTTTGAAAAAAGAATAAAACCCACCTTGATAACCATCACAAAAAAAGCTGCCCGATTATTGTGAAAACAATAATCGGGCAGTTCTTTATACAGTAAGCCCTTATGCCAGCACACGGAGAATATAAATAACATAAAGAAACATTTTACAGCATATAAAATACATATCAACACAAATTTATCATATAAAACATCAAATCATACATAAAATATTGGTTTAATATAATTATTTGTTATTTTTGCAACCCAAGAATACACATAATATCTTTTCAATATGGTAGAGTTGTTTAAAGAGATCAGTTCATTGGTATGGGGATGGCCAATGATTATCATGCTGCTGGGTACACATTTATTTTTAACGATAAAATTAAGATTTCCGCAACTGTATTTATTGAAGGCAATAAAACTATCCTTCAACAGTGATAAAAATGCAAGCGGAGACGTCAGCCAGTTTGGTGCATTGGCCACATCGCTGGCGGCCACCATAGGAACCGGCAATATCATTGGTGTAGCCACAGCTGTAGCTTTAGGCGGTCCGGGTGCCGTATTCTGGTGCTGGCTTACGGGAATACTGGGTATATCGACCAAATATGCCGAAGCTTTGATTGCTGTAAAATACAGAACGAAGAATGCTTCAGGAGAAATGATTGGAGGATCTATGTATGCCCTTGAAAAAGGATTAGGACTGAAATGGATGGGAATTATCTTTTGTATTTTTACATCTCTTGCAGCCTTTGGTATTGGCAATACGGTACAGGCTAATTCCATATCCCTGCTACTAAACGAATCGTACGGTATCTCTCCCCATCTAAGCGGGATAGTAATGAGCCTCCTCACGGCTCTGGTTGTAATCGGAGGAGTGAAAAGTATAGCCAGAGTATGTACAGCTTTGGTTCCTTTTATGGCTGTACTATACGTATTAGGATGCTTCTACATATTATTCATCAACAGAGCTTATGTAGCCGATGCCATCAGTCTGATATTCAACTCAGCTTTTTCTACTCAAGCGGCAGGGAGCGGCTTTGTAGGAAGTACCATCATGATAGCAGCACGCTACGGCATAGCACGTGGCCTGTTTTCCAATGAATCAGGATTAGGCTCTGCACCTATTGTAGCTGCCGCTGCCCAAACCAGAAATCCGGTACGGCAGGCCTTAGTTTCATCGACCGGTACCTTTTGGGATACAGTTGTCATCTGTGCACTGACGGGTATAGTGCTTGTAAGCAGTATATTGGCACACCCAGATATAGACAGTTCTTGTGATGCGGCTCTTACAAAAATGGCTTTCTCCAAGATTCCATATATCGGCACCCCAATTTTATCTTTTGGTATCGTCACTTTTGCTTTCAGTACAATATTAGGTTGGTCATACTATTCACAAAAGGCCATAGAATATCTTGGAGGTAGAAAAACAATGATTGCATATAGGCTGGTATGGATTATTATGATTTATGCAGGAAGTGTATTGAATCTCTCTTTGGTATGGAACTTTGCCGATATCGTCAATGCCTTAATGGCTGTACCCAACCTGATTTCATTGTTACTTCTTTCGGGAATTGCTGTAAAGGAAACCAGAAAATACCTGTGGAATAATAGACTGGACGAATATGCCGAAGATTAACACAAACTCAAAAGATTGCATATTATAACAATAAGAGGCTGTCTCAAATAAACTTGAGATAGCCTTTTTTGTGTCTGCAAAAAAATCG